>Ga0116231_10010539_pt1 | contig 14825 bp, 14 predicted proteins | sample S1TSphgellanicum_2_FD_89695 | JGI IMG/M metagenome (GOLD analysis project Ga0116231, IMG submission 89695) | Host-associated microbial communities from peat moss isolated from Minnesota, USA - S1T2_Fd - Sphagnum magellanicum MG | ecosystem: Host-associated > Plants > Peat moss > Unclassified...
AACCAAGACCACGACAAACACGTTAGCTGCATACCCAAGTGCTCTCCTGTGCCCAAGACTTATATCCCCCAGACCACTACTAAAAGCTACCATATTTAGACCTTGACTGCAAGCCATCACTGATGTGATAAACATATGTCACAAATCCAAAACTGCTTCCAACCCAATCAAAGAATGACCATATTATATATAATTTCGTTTGTTGCGTGCGTCTGTCTGTGCGTCTGTCTGTCGAGGTCCTGAAACCCAGATCCCGCCTGTCCGTCTGTCGAAGTCAGGATCTGGGTTTCAGGATCTCGATAGACCGACAGATTAGGGAGACGGACAGATTAAGGAGACGCGGACTCCGTGACTGTTTTTACTAACTGCCATTGAAAGTAATGGTTCAAACCAAGTGCCCCGCCTCAGTTTCGTAGGGTCAGCATATGTCACTCAGGAGAGATTCTGTGCTTTTCCCTCGGTTTCTTAGGGTCAACAGAATTGTCACTCAGGAGAGCTTCTGCCCTTCCCCCTCAGCGTAATTGTCACTCAGATTCCACCCGGGCAGGCACGGGCGGATTGTGTCCGACCGTCACGGGTACCCACTAGTATACATAAGTGTAACTAAATGCATTGCAATGATCATCTCGCGGAGGCAGCGAGCAGAGATGAACAGAGAGTTCGGGCAACTGTATACCGACTTTGCCTGTGAGCTTCACGAAGGCCCTCCGTTTCCCGGCCTCTGTCAGTTTCCCGGCCTCCCTGGGTGGCAGAATCTGCCGTGCCTGCCAGAATCTGCAGTTCCACTCGCGCTCCCATCGCGTTCGCTTCGTCTCTTTAGTCTCCAGGGAGCAGGTAGGGACAGGCACTTCTTGTTCTCTAACATGTAAACCAGTTTTGGTGTCCTCTGCAAGTACCTGCATTATGCAATTTTTCCCAGGTGGCACAGGTAATCTCGATCTGATTCGACTTCTTGTTCTGCCAGTTTCACATGTATTGAAAAATAAGTACCCCCAACTCAGAATGGGGGTACTAGTGCAGGTTGAAAATGGTGACAGACCGTCTTGGAAATAGAACTTTCATGCAGCCAATGAGAAGGCTGCAGGGTGCTAAGTTTGCTCTTTTGAGTTTTTTGGGGGAAGGGGGCAGGGGGGCAGGGGTGCATACTGTTCCCTCAAGTTTCAAAGATGTTCCCACCAGGTTTCAAAAATGCTTGTCAAGTTGTCAATATGTTTCATAAAATGTTCCCAACCACACCTCAGTTTTTTGTCCCATTTTGTTTGGCCACGGGTTTGCTTCCCAATGTACTAACTTAAGTTGTAAGGTTGGGGCCAAAGGCTTCACATTGACGAAACAAGCTTCTATTTTGGAGGAAGGAAGCATATTTAGGCTTTTATCTTGGGAAGTGTCTCACAATCCAAAAATATTGGTGATGGCCCAATGAAATGGCTCTTTTTGGACAAAAAGAAAAGAAAAGAAAAACGTTTGGGTGTGTAATTTGATGTAATTAAACTATTACCTATGTAATTATTTAACGGTTAAATTTAGTGCTTTATTTATTAGTAGGTTTTCATAGTTTAATTATGATTTGGTCATAGTACTTGATTTTCACATGGTAATTCATGTGGAAAATCATGTGAAAAGTTTTTGGCACATTAAAGTGCATTGATTCACACATGATAATTTATGTGAAAAGTTTTTGTAACTTTATTATGCATGTGAAATCACATGCGAAACCATGTGATGTGTAAACTTTTTTAAAAAAAATTGTTTAATTTTTTTTTGCTTAATATATAAATGGGTGTTTATGACTTTTGGAAACATCTTCACTTGATAGAAATAAATTGTTATATGAATGTAAAACTTTATGGAATAAAATTGTGAAAAGAATTGAGATTTTTGTTTTGAAAGGTTTTGGTATAATTTATGTGAAGTCCATAGTAGGAGAATGGTGTGACATATTAATTATACATAGACAATAAAAAGGTGAAAAAAATTTATGCAAACGAGAACATAGATTTCCATAGCTATGTAATAAACATACATAATTTTGGTCTTAAACCTGCTTGGGATGTACATCTTTTGATTTCCTTCCTGGGATTTGAGTTTATGTTTTTTATGTTCTAGAACTTAATTTTGTTGTTGAAAATTTGGTAGGAAAAAAAAAAACAAAATGTTTGTTTTATTTGAACATGTGTGATGCAATGTGATTTGTTTATTTCTGAATCATAAATAAAAATGACAACATGGAGGATATTCAACTTGTGGTAATGGAAATTAGGAAAGGTAAGCCAAGTCGAGTTTGGTGCACGATTGAACACATAAAGTAGCATCATGAAGACCATAAACACAAATAACTTTATTTGACCCCAAGTTTGCTTTTGGATTTTACATGTAATCTTAGGCATGAATTAAACTTGGATTTTTGGGAGTTTTAAAAGTTTCGCAAAGAAAAACTAAAAGCAAGAAAGGAAAAGAAAATGGCATGTGTTAAGCCATATGACAAAATGTAAATAAAAAGTCTATAAATAATAGTAAGCATTCATGAATAAGTTCATGTTTGTTAGACCTTGTTGAAACCTTGAAACTTTTTTGATTCTCATGCAAAAAATGTTGTAGGTTTTTGAAAAGAAATATCTAATTTATTTTTAAGATTAATGTTTTAAATAAAACACTAATGTCAATCTTAGGAGAGGCTTTGGATTCCACTAGCACATAGTTTTTAGAAGGTAAGCAACAAACCCCATCATTGACATCAAGACTTGCTAGGCCAAGTTCACATGTTGAAAGACCTATTGAAAAGGTTGGAATTATAAGTGAACCAAGTGTGTTAGTGTCACAATTATGTAGATGACGGGAAGAATTTGGACTTGGACTTGACCTTAAATTTGCGAAATAACACCAAAAGGTGATCACACTAGAACAACATTTACTCATCTGGTTTAAGAAAAAGGATACAACTCTGGATTATGCTAAAACCAATAATTTGCATGTCATGTGGAATGGAGGCATCATTGGTATTCATGATGGTCATGATTTTATAAATGTTGTATTTCAATCCAGACATTTAAATAAGATAATTGCAAGGTTAAAACTGTCTAGTCCTTTTAAAAACTTACACTGATAAAATAAGGAAAATTTAATTATGGGTGCAATTTGGGCCACTGGAGTTTTCTGACTCATGAAGACAAATTGTGAAAGTTGAATAATAGTTAGTCAAAAGGAATTAATTAGTTTGGTGTGTTTTTTTTAATCTTTTAAAAGAAAATAAAATAAGAATAAACGTGGTTATTCCAATTTTTAGGGGAAATAAAAGTGAAGACCTTAAAATATTTTTAAGGGAATATAAGAGACCTTGTATTAGTACATGACTTAAAACAACTATAAAATGGCTTAATTTATTTCTTGAATTTTTTAGAAGGTACAACATCACATTGGTTTGAGCGATAGACAGAAGCATTGAAAGGATCATGGAATGACATAAATAAGGCTCCAGTGAAAGAATTTTTTGAAAAAATGTTTACCAAAACTTAATTTTAAACTAAATCAACTAAAGCATGGGGCTTTAGAGTGAATGAAAGAATTAAGGAGAGAACAATGACATTGGAAAATAAATTCTAAGGGTGTCTTAGGGCATAAGGTCATGAAAGAATTGATCTAATTTTTATTAGAATCAATGCATTGATGTTAGAACATTTCACCATTGGTCTATTGTTAAAGCTGCAATATTAACTAAAATATGAATAAGCGAAAATGTTTGATGAAGTAGCAAAGGTGGCCAAAAAGAAGGAGGTGCACATGGAGGAAGTTCCATGACATACTATGTAATCCATAGTGAAAGCAATTCAATTTTCGATTGAATTAAACTTTCAAAACCATCTAGAAGTGAACTCTCGCATGGAATTGACTATGGAACAAATGATGATTTCAAATGAACCAATTGAACCTCCATCTATTACAGCCAAGGATTAATAAAAATAGAAACGTGAAAAAAAACCTATCAATAATTCAATGTTACAAGTGTCAAAAGATGGGACATTATTCAAGAAAATGTCCAAATTTGCTAGCCTTGCTTATTACTGAAAACATGGGTTCTTCTATTTGAACATTTTCTGCAAAAAAGAAGGGTAAAACTTAAGTACATTTAATTGAACTAACAAGTGAAGGGCGAAAAAAAACTTTGATGGGTTTAAAAAGGAGCCTCAAAATTCTTGAAGATGTGATTGATGTCATGGCTTAAACTAAATTACCAATGGAAGACACTACTCCTCCTGACGCAAACGTCAAAAGGTTCAAGGAAATGGTGAGAACCCCAAAAAATAAAAAATAAAGTCGATGGTGGAGGTTTGGATTCTAAGACTTTCTAATTTTAGAGATTTTGGTCCTTATTTGGTGCTGAAAGATGTGGGGTCATAGAAGGCAAACATCACCATTAAACATTTACTGGTAATGGTGCCGTCAATTTGAAGGGAATTAAGGAAGAGGTTGTTAACACCTAAATCCCAAAGGTAACCACACCTTTGAATGCCTTAGTAATTGAACGTGAATGTGATCCAATCATTGATGTTTAATGTAATGGATCAATTTTACATGGAATGTTGATGGATGGAAGGGCAGGAGTCAATGTGATGACAATTTTTGCAATGAGGTACTTAAGATTGAAAATCAATAGACCGGCCTCAATAACCTTAAAAATGGCTAATAAACAAATTGTTAAGCCAGAAGGAATAATGAGTAGTGTTATAATCGTTGCAATGAAGGTTTCCACGATTGTGGATTTCCATGTGGTATTGGAGGAAGATGGGGCTTACCTAATGATATTAGGTAGGCTTTGGTTAATAAGTCACATGCAAGGAAATATTGGGGCGAAGGATACATGACCATTGGAATTCATCCTAATTGACAGAAAGTTTCATTTGCAAATTTTGTGAAAAGTTCCACAAGAACAAATGAATATGATGATGAATAAAAAACAAACCAAAGTTCTAGTTTTGAAGGGACTTACACACATGATTCCAATGAAAAGGAAGTAGGGATATAGGCTTTGGAAGTAATCCCCAAGGTTGGAATTTTGTTTTAGGTAGATCAAAGGGTTCGAAGGGATAATGACCAATCAACTCCACGTGTGTTGACAAAAGGAGAAACCGTGGAACGAGTGACCAAGATTCAATTAGGACCAGACCTTTACCCTAAGGAAAGAAGGCAATACGAAGATTTACTACATAAGTATATCCATTTGTTTACTTTTGGCTATAAGGACCTTTGGGAAATCGCTTTTGTAATGCCCTTTAGTTTGTGTAATATTCCAAAGACATTTCGACGTTTGATGAACAAGGTCTTTGAACCATTCTTGGGCCTTTTTCTATGAGTTTTCATTGACGACTTTGGAATTTATAATAATATAATTTCTCACCTTACCAAACTTGAGTTAATCTTTCAACGTTTGGATGGTTTAAGAGTGACTTTGAGCCCTGAAAAAACCACGATTGGATTTTTAGAAGGGAAGATGGTTAGACACATTGTGTCAAATAATGGGGTAGCCATAGATCTCGAAAAGCTTGATAAGATTTCAAAGCTTCCTTTCCCCACGACAAGAAAAGCCCTTCGCGGTTCTTTAGGGATGGTGGGCTGTTATTGAAGGTTCATACACATGTTTGTAACAAAGGCATGTCCTTTAACATGATTCCTACAAGAAAATGCACCTACACCAATGGAGGATGAGGCGTCAAAACATGCATTCAAATGACTCAAATCAATTCTTCAAACTGCACTAATCCTTTGGACTCCGAATTGGAACAAAATAATTTTAGTCTATTGTGATGCATTTGGAAAAATGGTGGGCATCACACTGTCCCAATTGGATGAAAATGGGCATGACCATCCCATTCATTTTGCTAGTAAACAATTAACTTCAATAGAAAAAAAATTATATTGTGATCGAACAATAGGGTTTTGCAATTATATCTTCTTTGAAATTTTTTTGCCATTACTTGTTAAAGTCCAAGGCCAAAATTATGACAAATCATAAGGCCTTAACCTATTTGGTCAACAAATATAATCTAAATGATCGACTTACTCATGGTTGTTATTGATGAAAGAATTTGACATTGACATTGTCCATTGTCTAGAAAGGCAACATGACAATGTTGATGGCCTTAAAAGAGCATACGAAGGAATGGGTGATGTTTTGGAAGATGATGACTTTCTAGATGCAACCATAATGACCATTAATGCAAAAGAAATACTTAAGGAATATCGAGAAATCACTCAATATTTGGATGGCATGAAGTTTCAAGTTAGAGCCACAAAGGCGATGCGAACATGAATTGCACACAAAAGTCGAAATTACTCGATAATAGGCGATTAGCTTTACTTTCAAAAAAGGGATTGTGTTTTGTGATGAACCATTGGAAAGGGTGAAACCTCACGTGTTTTGTCTGAATTTCATGATGGGTTTTTTGGAAGCCATTTTACGAGATAAATCATAATAGAAAAGATTTTGCAAGTAGGTTATTATTGGCCCACCTTCTTCAAGGATGCCCATGATTATTACAAGAGTTGTGATGTATGTCAAGCTTATGCATAAAAGTCTATTGTGAGTGGCCTTTTACCACCTTTGGGACCTTTTGAAAAATGGGGAATTGATTTATTAGGGCCATTGTTAGTGACTAGGAAAGGGCATCCATTCATTGTGGTTGCCACAAATTACCCCATAAAGTTTGCAGAAGTACATGCCTTAAAATCATCAGTGAAATAAGAAGTAGCATGATTTTTGTACGAACGAATCTTTACTGGATTTGGGTCACCACTTGAAATTGTTTCTGATAATGGTCCCTAGTTTTTGAATGAGGTTGTGGAAAACTTGTTAGCATGCCTTGAAATGAAACATAAGTTTACCATTATGTATAAATTTAACACCAATGGCCTAGTAGAAAGAAACAGTAGGACATTGTGTTCCATGCTGGCAAAAGAGGTTGAGGTTCATGTGAACATTTGTGATTGGGATTTCAAGATCCACCATGTTGTGTGGGCTTACAACACCACATATAAAATTACCACATGGTATTCACCTTTTTTGTTTAACCTATGGGATGGAGGTGCTCTTACCCATTGAGTTGAAAATAATGATTTTACGCACTGCCACAACGATGAAACTTCCTTTGGATGAATCCCAACACCATCAATTGTTGTAATTTCATGAATTGGACAAACTGTAATTGAGAGGCCACCAATCCATTGAAATCACGTAGGCTCAACAAAAAAAAACTTTTGACAAGAAGGTGAAAAAAAAAGGAATTCAAAGAAAGTGACTTTAATGGCTCACCACATCTAGATTGCATTAATCATGACAAATTGAAAAAGGTTTTGGATATGTGATTCCAAGCATGAAATCCATAATGAATTTGGGAGTGTAACTTGATGTAATTAGATTATTACCTATGTAATTATTTAATGGTTAAATTTAGTGGCTTACTTATTAGTAGATTTTCATAATTTAATTATGAATTAGTCATAGTGCTTGATTTTCACATGGTAATTCATATGAAAAGTCTTTGGCACATTAAGGTGCATTGATTGTCACATGATAATTTATGTGAAAATTTTTTGGCACATTAAGGTGCATTAACTCACACATGATAATTTATGTGAAAAATCATGTGAAAAATCAGTGGTATGTTAAAGTGCATTGATTCACACATGATAATTTATGTGAAAAATCATGTGAAAAGTCTGTGATACATTAAAGTGCATTGATTCACACATGATAATTTATGTGCAAAATCATGTGAAAAGTTTTTGACGCATTAAAGTGCATTGATTCACACATGATAACTTATGTGAAAAGTCTTTGTAACTTTATTATGCATGTGAAATAACATGGGAAGCCATGTGATGTGTAGATTTTAAGAAATTTCTTTTTTAGTTTCCTTTTGGTTAGTATATAAGTGGGTGTTTATGACCTTTGGAAACACTTTCATTTGATAGAAATAAGTTGTTGTATGAATGTAAAACTTCATGGAAAAAAAACTATAAAAGGAATTGAGATTTTAGTTTTGAAAGGTTTTAGTACAATATATGTGAAGTTCATGCTAGGAGAATGGTGTGGCATACTAATGATACATAAACAATAAAAAGGTGAGAAAACATTTATGCAAACAAGAACATAAATTTCCATAGCTATGTAATAAACATACATAATTTCGACCTTAAACCCATTTGTGATTTACAGGTGCACCCTTCACTATTTAATAGAAGCATGAATAAGTACCCCCAACTTGCCATAATGAATCAACACCCACCATTGCACCATCCACTGGATGCTCGTTATTACTCGATTGTGGATGAATATGAATTGAGTTAATATCTAGTTTCACCTTGGTAACAAATTATGTACGAAATAGGTTTCAAGATAGTTAGATAGGTAGGAAAATAGACAACTACTAGGTAAATATGTAGATAGTTTATACATAGGGAAGCTCCGTTTTTATTCCACACTAACAAACTCCTTGTGGGTTGTTAATAGGTAGGTAGGAAAAAAAATTTTGAGTAACCACCTTGGTGAACTAGGAAATTGGAGCCCAACAAAAAACAGTTTCCTAACCACTTACCATTCATCCTTGGTGGTCCACTAAATTATATATAATTCACAAAAATCATTTTCATTATTAAAATGTTATAAATTCTACATTAAAAAATTCCCAACAATGGAGTTCAAACAAATGTTGCTAGATGCATAAATAAAAAATTGAAAAAGGAAAAATCTACAAATACAATGAAAACTAAGGAGATCTTTTTTGGATACACATACATAATGTAGATTCTTCAAGGAAGAACTATGTGGATCAACACTTTGAGTGTTTAAACCTTTGGATTTCACTCATCCCAATTGCAAAACCCCAAAGCACAAATGCACCCCAAGAACAAATGTTCCCAAACTCATTAATCACAAGGCAACACAAGTAAAAACCTCCAAAAATGAAACTCCCAAATTCATTAATCACAACTCAATAAAAGACCCAAAAAATCAAGAACTACAAAACTTCAAACAACAAAACTCTGAACCCTAGAAACTCATAACTTTGAACTCTAGAACAACAAAACAAAACTCAGAATTCCAAAAATTTAGAACTTTAGAAATTTAAAACTCTAAACTCCAAAAACACCAAACTTAAAATTCCAAAAACTCATAATTACAAAAATTTCAGAAATTCCAAAAATTTAAAACTATAAAAACTTTAAAAACTCTAGATATTCAGAAACTTTAAAAACTTAGAAATAATTAAGTGCTAAAATTCAATACTCAACACAAAGCTCCCCAAAATCACTCATTCTAAATCATAAAGATACCCAATCCCAAACGAGCATCTTCATGAAATCCAGACATTCGTCATTTTGTCATCATCTCCGCATTCTTGCCCTAAAATCTTTATTATGCATGTGTTACAATAAAGAGATTATTGTTGAGAAAAAAATATGTCTTAATAATGTGTTTGACCATTATCCATCTACTACTAACAACAACAAAAAAAATCTCGAAAAGACTATAAAATGAAGATGCGATTGGAAAGTTGGAAAATCAAAAACTATAAACAATGCCTAGGAATGTTAAGGCAAAAATTGATTTCAAATCAACAATGTAAATGACATTAATAGGACAATTGTGAAAGTTGTTGAAAACATGGTCAAATGTTGTGTTAAGGTTGACAATATGAAACAATGGCCATGGAAAGATGGGATCCAACCCATCTTTGTACTTAGGCAACTCTTTTTGAACATGTTATTCCAATTGTGTCTTCAAGATCAATTACGGATCCACCAATATTTTGTACTTGTACAAAGGTATTTTTTTGATTAGTAGAAGCAACAATAGGTGACATATTGTTCATTGTATTCACTGAAGTAGAAGTTGTAGAAACACTAACAAAAGAAGGACCACCAACAACTCTAGAAGTCAACACAACAATAGAAAGGCCATCATTTATAAGATACCCACCAATTCTCACAACAATATAAATAGCCATAAAACCAATATCACTAGATCTATAAGTAACTATGTATTTTCCAACATAATGATGAACTTGCATTTTTTTTAAAACATTAATAATGAAAGACAAAAACTTCCAATACTTAAAGTTAAATATGACAAACATTATCATGAAACCTTAAAGTGGTTTTGGAAAATGAACCTAGTTTGTTTCGTTAGGTCTTTTGGCCTTAGTTTCAAAGTAATCTCTATAATGGAATCGACAATTGTTGTAGGTAGTTTTGACATTTGCATGCAACTTTCAACAAAATGACATACAAAAAATGGTCGTTAATAAAAAATAACCTTAGAAATAGAATGCAATTACTTACCTTTTTTTTCTCATAGGTAGCAATATTTTTAGCAAATGTTTTTTCATAGCATAACGATCAACCAAATTTCAATTCTCTGTTAATAATATGTTGCATGGCCCAATTTTGAAGATGCGGATTTATTTGGTTATACCTCTACACAAAAAAACAAAACAAAAACTTAAAAGGAAGATGAAAATAAAAACAAAAAATAAAATAAAAACAGGAACGCAAAAATTAAAAACTTACACTCCATATGAAATTGAATCCCAATGACCAATTACCTCCATCATGAATTCACATGGCACAAGTGCTTCCCCCATTCGGGTGATTCCAACACCTTGACCAATTTTATTAGAAAGTAACATCTTTCAAATCTAAAAAATCACCAGTGAATTTGTCCACAATGAAACGTAAGTGGTTCTAACTAATTAGAACAAACATTGTGAGAAAACCTCCATTTAAGTTTAGACCGCAAGAATAGTAGATGTGGTCTAGGCTTATCAATAGGCCAAGAAATAGGACAATGATGGGCAAGTTTTTTGAAAGTTTTAATAACATCAACAATTAGGCAATCAACAATGAACTTAAACCAAACAATAGAACAACAGATGATGTCAATACACCAGCTCTTGGAGGCACCTTGACAAAAAATTTAAATAACACAAGTAGGTAATGAAACCAAATTAAATTCATCAAAATCAACATTGCTGAGTTCAAAGCACCCCTTGGAAAAAACAATTGCATGCAAAAATAGCCAAATTTGAAGTTCAAACTACAAGGTAATGTAGGTTGACACATTATTTGTCCCAACATCCTCGGTTTTTTTTCAACGAATAAAATGTCAAATTTTTTGATTAATTTGCTAAAACCAATTGTCGACATTCAAAAAGTTGCTTCATCTCTAGCAACTTTCACATGAGAATACTTTACATCTATGAATATGTTAAAATGAATTGTAGGTGTTTTACCTAATTCCATGACTCGATACTCCTACTTTTGCCTAATAAATTTCCCAATACTACATATGAAGGCTTGAATGCTATAAAAAGAACAAGTCAAGAAACATAACAAAAGTATGAACATGAAAAAGCACAAACCAATTAGAAAATATAAGAACAACCTAAAATTAGAAAAAAAATCAAGTCTATAGGAAATGTTTTTTTTGTAAGAGCAAAAAATTTTATAAAAAAAACTTAAAACCTACACATAAACCTTAAACCTAATAATAGAAAAAAACACATAACCTATAGAAGCATAAATAAAATAAAAAGAAAAAAACACATGATGAAAAAAAAACCTAATTATAAAAACATTCAAGAAATGGTAAGGAACTATACTTGGTTGGTGGATACAGGTTGCCATCTTTTTTGTAACTTGCAAAACAAAAGATGACAACATATCCACAAGGTTTTTAATCAAACCTTCAACTTCAGACAAATTAGCAATAAAGTTCATTGTGTCAAAACCACAAAATAGTTTCCATTCATCAAACACATTTTTCATCCAAAGTTTGGCATATTTGCTCACTTTCCAACCTCCCTTGTTACCATTTTCCATTTCCTTATCATCAAATTCAAAAAACTGAGATTTTGAAATTAGCTCCTTAATAGGAGACTCACAATTAGTCCTTTTAGCAACCTCATGTCTTGAAGGCATATTAATTTGAATAAGAGGAAAAGATGCAGAGAAAACAATATGGGGATTAGAATGAAAACTTGGATCAAGTGCAAGAAGAGGCATAGGAAAAGGTACAAAAATAAAAACCTCACTATGAAGATCAACAATAGATGCACATGTAGAGGCATTAGGAAATAAATCAAAATCTTTCAAATGTAAATTAATCTAAGGGTTGAAAAAATACTTGTAAAAATCATTAGCTACTTCAAGATGTAATGTAATAGAATGAAGATGAGGCTTATTAGTATTAACATGTAACCAAGTGAAATCAACATGAGGTTTATCAACAAAAAATGTAACAATTAATTCATGAAGTTGAATGCATTTCATGACGCACCCCAAACTCCTTGGTAGACTCAACTACGAGTTTAAATGTGAAAACAACGGAAGGATAAGGAGTTGGGGCACGTTTTTTGGCTCGCAACACTTTGGGGGTAAAGGGGTGTGTTGGAACTCTGGGATGAGGACTAGGAAGAATGACAAGCAATTCAATTACTCACATGAACCTACACAAATGAAATAACAAGTTGGTTCATGCATAGTTAGAGCATTTTTGGTGCATGAACAAATCACGAACAAACACGAATTCACAAGACTCACCACGGCCTGGACTTAGGGGAAGCCACCACCTTCCCCCTTATAGTATTCTCTGTGCTTGGCCATGGGGCTAGAACCCAAATGTCATTTTGTCTCGGGACTCCCAAATGGGAGTCTCGAAATTCCCGAAATTGGGACTACCATAAATTTGGAGGCCCATAACTTTGTGTGCAGACCTCCAATTGAGGTGAAGTCCCAAGCAAATTTGTAGCTCTTTTCAAGAGCTTTCCAATGGTATGTGTCACGCCACCTGCATGCAAGGAAATTGGGGTGATTCCTGACTTTTAGTGGTCAGGAGTCAAATTGACAATTTGACTTTTGGCCTTTCTTTAGGCCATAACTTGTGTTTTAAGTACTCAAATGGGTCATGCGAGCCCATTTTAGACATCTATGTTTAAAAAGCTTTCCAATCATATTAAGAACTTTTCAATCTAATGAATTTTGACCCTTGCAATTGCCTTTTGAAAAATTGGGAGTCCATTGGGATTCCAACTCCCAAAGTGGGAGCTCATTTGGGAGTGCGGGGTTTCATTTCGTCACTTTTTTTGCACTCATGGAAGCATGAAATGTGACTCTTGGGCTCACTTTCGGCCCGCATCTTTGCAAGCCCTTGTTTTAATTGAGAGCCCAACGCTAAGATTGCAACATTTCACATTAATGTCATCTCCATCATTGGACCACAACAACTCAAAAACATTAGTAGCCAATGATCGTGTGATCATAGTAGGATAGAAACTAAAAGGTTACATGTCAAAAAATTCACTAGATAGAGAAAAAGATGAAGGTAATATTTCTTTCATCAAAAGTTTTCCTCCTATACAACCTTCATTACATAATTTCTTCCTAGATGTTTCATCAATAGTAGACATTGCAAAAATAGTAAAAGAAAAGGAATAGCTACATGAGGGGAAAAAAAATAGAAAAGGATGAAAATTATATTACATTGTTTGAAAATGCAAGATGAAGTTGGAAATTATAAAGAAAGAGGAACTTGCATAGAAAAAGATTACAAAACAAAAACATAACAAAAGAACATTTGCACACATGAAACAATAACAAAATTTTAAAAGTGAGGAAAGAAACTTGGAAAAGAAGTGGAAATGGGAGCATGGGGGGAAAATAAAAAACATAAATAGGTGCAAATAGTAGGTGTGATGAAAGATGCAAAAATAGCTACAATGTGAGAGACACCATGCTGCCCTAGCACCAAGGACAAACAAGAAAATATACAAGAAAAAAAATGTCACACAAATGTGCAAAAGAAAACTTACACACATCAAACAATAGAGGAATTAAAACAAGATATGAATGAAAAAGCTAAAGAAAAAGTAGGGTGGAAGGAGAAGAGATGATCATGCAAAATTGAAATGTGCTGAAATAAAAACACAGCCACAGAGAAAAAATTGATTGTCAAAAAAAGAGTAAGTTCAAAGAAAGAGCAGATGGAAAAAAGTGCACACGAAACATAAATGAAACAATGCAATTGCAGAAATATAGAGCAAAAAAAGAAATGCACCTTGAAAACAAGGGCAGTAACATCAAGAAAAAACCCAACAAGTCATTGAGCAGAGAAAATGATGTGAGAACAATGAAATAAAAAGAAAACCCTTCCCCTATATGTAATGTATGTGGAAAGCACCTTATATCCATCAATTTCCCTCCTCAAAATTGGGAGGGATAGTATGCCTACTCCTCAAGGATGGGAGGGAAATTATTCCAACTTGTAAGTGTAAGAACCCTCCCATACATACCCCTCGTGATCACATAGGTTCAATTCATGATAAATTATGCCTTGTGCTTTATGATAGGTGAAGCCTATGGGTGGGGGACATTTGCAAAATGATGGGCTGGACTCAGCCATCGCCTTGTCATAGGCCCCTTATTTTCAGGAAATCCCCACCCTAGGGCTTTACCCTACACTTTACCTACTGCACTTCACATGTGCCTAAGCCCTATATGTACTAAACCATGGTACATAAATGCCAGCAAAGGGCCCATTCTTTCTTCCAAACATTATATGTGCACCATACAGTGTGTGAGAGAGTGCATAGAATCGGGCGGGCGGGCGAGCGGGTCGCGGGGCCCGGGAGGGTTGTGGAACGGGATGATGGGGTTTTGGAAAGTGAAATGCAACAATTGCGGAGTTTTGTTCGTGATTGCGTTTTCGGTGTCCATCGTCGCTGCAGGCTTGCTAGGGTTGCACAAGCCGTTGCTGAATGGATGCATCATGACAT
>Ga0116231_10010541_pt1 | contig 14823 bp, 8 predicted proteins | sample S1TSphgellanicum_2_FD_89695 | JGI IMG/M metagenome (GOLD analysis project Ga0116231, IMG submission 89695) | Host-associated microbial communities from peat moss isolated from Minnesota, USA - S1T2_Fd - Sphagnum magellanicum MG | ecosystem: Host-associated > Plants > Peat moss > Unclassified...
ATTGTTTACCTATTATTATTTTTAAATATTTTTATAATTTTACATAGGTAGTATAAATTGGAGTAATATATTTTTTTTTTTTTTATTTTTTAAAAATTTTTTTTTTGGTTTAATTTTTTAATTTTTTCTTTTTTTTTTTTTTTTTTTTTTTTTTTTGGGTACCGTCTTTCATTTTGTCATCTCCTCATCTTATTCGTAAAGTTCAAAAACATAATTAAATAATATAATCCTCATCTAACCATTTCGACCTGTGTTGAATCCTAAAGAACAATTACATATCTTGTTTAAGGTACCTTACAAATAACTATATCAAATAAAATGTTTAGAGATGATATTTTGTCCAAGGCACATTGGAAATTGCAAAACATGCATCTGACACTTTCCACAAAAGTAGAAGCTAGAAACACCCAGACCCCTTGACATAGAGCCTGGTTTGCATGCACAAGAGGTGGTTCAAGGAAGGCTGTCTTGGTGACAAATCAAACCCCACCCCTAATGCCTTCAAAAAGCTGATCCTAAATGCTTTCATCACAGCATCTCCAGCGGTGCTCAGTATGTGATCCTGCACAGTAAAATTAGATGAAGAAAAGTCAAAACATGCCGGTTTGGCTTAGGAAATTGGTTTTGGCTCGGCATAATTGCACACAAAATGCTGGTAAAAGGCGCAGCAACGCTATGCACCTACAGAAAAGAGAGTAATAATATGATCTGACTGCAGCTCAATGTCTTCGATTGGCCCATCATACTGATTGGTCCAGGTGGTTTGCTATTAGCAGTCCCCCACCTATTTGCGGTCCCAGTTTGAATTTTATGTGCGGGGTTGCGGAAAAAGAATATAAACTAAACTTGGATGTGAGAAATATTTTTGCAGGGTCACATACTCAGCACCGCTGGAGATGCTCATTTAGTCTTTCTCACGGAACTCCACACCTCTGTCTATTGGAAAGTAGTAGGTACCATAGTGCCTTGGCCATTTCAACACATGTCTGTCAAATAATTAATTCATTTTGAAACATTCATTTCAACAAATGGAAAATTTTAAAATATCTACTATTTTCCTTCACAATATTTTTTGATTTGGAGGAAATTGTTTTTGAAAATTTCAACATTTCTGGAAATAATATAATTAGTGTTGAATTGGCCAAGGTACTAAGGTAGTCTTCTTCCCTCTAAAATATATCATGGGTGCTGACTCTGGGTTTTCTTCTGGGAGAAATTTTGCCAAAGTGGGCATTTTTTTTCTCTTTTTTTTTTGGTTGAAAATGGCGACTTAAAAAAGTGTTTCCCAGGTTTTCTGGTCACCATATTTCAGAAAAGAAATTTAATTTCCATATTTTTGTAATAAGTTCTGGTAGCGTAGCAAACAATATAGAAGAATGCTCTTTTTTTAAAAGAAAATTTATTTCTTGTTTGTAGCCAGATTTTCTTTAATTGTCTTTAGGGATGATCGCCAGTTCAGCTTCACTACTTTTCTTTTCTTTTCTTTTTCTTTTTCTTTTTTGGGAAGGGGGGGGGGGGGGGACAAAACAAAACACTGAAATTTCTAACTCTCTTTAATCAAGGTCATCGATGAGCCCGTTATGGTGACCTGAGTATGGGGTTATGGTTTACCCTACCTTGGACCTCAATGAGGGCCAGAATCATCAGTAACCTGCCCGATCACTGGCATTACAGGCAGGAGATTCTGCATATTAATACTGCAGAATCTGCTTGGGTGGCTGAATCCATCACCCAGGCAGATTCTGCACAAATTGAAGTAGCAAATAGGGTTTAGGGTTTAGCACTAGGGCTTTTTTTTTCCTTTTTTTTTTCATTTTTTTCCAAATTTTTCTGTATTCAAAATTGGAATTTTTTTCCAAAAAAATAGAAAAATAAGTCAAATCTACACTTGGAAATAAAAAATCCCAAAATTATCCCAATTGTTTCATAGAAAAAAATGACAAAATTGCTCAAAAAAAAAGAATACTGCTCTGCACTAATTTAAATTGCAGACCTGCAACTGGAAATGCACCCATTACAGAAAGGGCCTTGAAATCACTCCTCAACTACAAATAGATGATCTTATGAGAAAATTGTTGAAGCTTCATATCTTAGAATTCATAATTTGACTGCTCTCAAACTGCAAAATTTCAAAAGCTGTTTTGAACCCATTTGCAATGTAAACTGGTTTGCAACCTCCATGCCTTTGGTGGAATGGAACAAAGAGAACATGACAAATGTGGAGTGGTGATGAACTAGGGGGCCTTCTTTTAACTGCAGATGATGTACCTGAAAGAGAGCAACCAGAGGTTTCATAGAAAATGGAGGACAGAATCTTGTGTTGTTGAATTAAGATGGAGGCAACTGCAGCAGCAATGGCAGCACATACATATAGCATTGTGCTTTGGGATTTGGGTTGTTCTTCTCCCTTTGCACTTTTGGATTTGTTTGATTTCCATCTGCAAGACTTTGGTGCACTTGTTTATGCATATGCTTTGCAAGCAGGCAATAGTCTGCTGAGAGCTAGATAAGCAGATGACTCCTTCCTTCTTTGAGAGCCTGATGAGTGCAAGCTTGGTTGAAGTGCAGAATTGTAGTCAACCAGGTGAGATGGAGGATGACATACTTATGGAATTGCTTGGTTGGTATTCTGATGATGATGACCTGAGCTACTGCCAAGAAGTGGAAGTTCCACATTGGGATACCAGGAAGAAGAAGCAGGCAGAAGATGACAAGAGGAACACCAGGATGACAGACAAATAATGGAATTGCTTCCAACATTAATGACTGACTAAGGCCTCAGCTGCTACCAGAGATGCAGGTTCCACATTGAAATGCTAGGAAGAAGGAAGGCAGAAATCTATGAGAAGAACACCACAAGTTTTGCATGCAGTGGTTGGATAAGTTTATGAAGCCCTCCACAATATTTTCTTCTTTACCATGTAACATTTCACACCAGTGTCATGTGCTGGGTCACCAGCAAGGTGCTTTCAGTTGCAAGCTCATCTAAGGAAATCTGAAACCTTGTAGAGACAACTCTGCATGCAAAAAAATAAGTTCACCAAAAACAGAGCAGAACTTCTACTGTGCCTATAACTGTGCAATATAGTGTTTCCTCTCAATCTGCATCTACAATCTCCACCTTTGTGGTAAAGGACAGAATCTACCTAATATCACACAGCCTACTCAAATTTTTCACTTCACAACAAACTTCAATGCATCGAGCAATGCTCTCTTGCTTCAACAGAGATCTATGGATTCTGATTTGACAGAATGCTGGTTTTGATTGCTGATTCCCTGGAAACCCCTGGCTGGGTTTCCATCAGTCAGCTCCATGAGCTTCCATTTGATTTGCTTTGCTTGATATCTGATCAGCAACAATTGGGTTTAGCCCTAAACCCTTTCCCACTGGAACCCCTTCCCCTGCTGCCTCCATCCAGACCTTGGAGCTATAATCTTAATGCTCATCTTCACACCAAGGTTTCACTTGCTTTTATGCAAAACTCATGTATCACCTGCCCTCTGGGTGAACCAGCTGTGAGAAAATATCACCAGCAGAAGCATCTTCTGAAGCAGTCTCCTCACTGACACCTAAGCTGTGTTCTGTGGAGAAAGTCAGAGATGGCTCAACTGACTGGTTTGCTCGGGGCTGTGGATATGCTGGTTGAGATAAGCTGTCATTGGCAGAAAAACTATTGTCCATGGAAGCATTGTCCAGCAGTGCAGATGTTCCTTCAGATGTCCCTGCAAAGTTCTCAGAGGAGCTCTCCTGCAGTTGCAATGCATACTCTAGATTCCAAAGCACATCACCCATGGAAGGGCGGTCAATGCCCTGTTCTGCCAAGCATTTCTCGGCAATATCACCAAACTTGCGAAGTGATTCAGGGTTGCAAGCACCTGCTAGACGGGTGTCCTTGATCTGGTCCAGCATCCCCATCTTCTGCCACTTCAAAGCCCACTCTGCCATGTTCACTTGTTCCCGTGGCAGCGCTGGGTTGATTGCTGGGCGTGCACACAACACCTCCATGAGAACCACACCAAAGGAGTACACATCAGACTTCTCTGTCAGCTGTTGCCGGCGGAAATACTCTGGATCTAAATACCCAAAGCTGCCCTTCACAGCTGTGCTCACATGGGTTTGTTCGAGACTTGGCCCCGTCTTGGACAATCCAAAATCAGCCACTTTGGCTACAAAATTGTCATCCAGCAGAATGTTGGTTGTTTTCACATCCCTGTGTATGATGCTCTGTGCTGCACCTGTGTGAAGGTAGTGTAAGCCACGTGCAGCACCAATGCAAATCTCTAACCTCTGCTTCCATGACAGATTTGGCAACTTAGTGCCATAAAGATGGCTGCGCAAAGGGCCTTTGGACATGTAATCATAGACCAAGATCATCTCCTTGGAATCATCACAATAACCGATCAAGGACACAAGGTGGCGGTGCCGTAACTTTGAGAGCATTTCAATCTCAGTCTGGAATTCAGTCAGCCCTTGCTCTGATTGAGGGTTACCGCGCTTCACTGCCACCTTGGAGCCATCATCAATCTCCCCTTTGTACACTTTTCCAAACCCTCCCACTCCAAGAAGTAAAGACTCATCAAAGTTGTTGGTGGCTTCCTGGAGCTCAGCAAAAGTGAAGAATCGGCCCATATTTGATGGCACTGACGATACATAGCTTCCAGCCCCACTCTTCCCACTCTTGTGTGAGTGTGTCATCCCTCGGCTTGTGTCTGAGCCGCTTCCGTGCAAAGGCAGGGGCAGCCACATGGGGGGGGTGGGCTTCTTTGCCAGTTTTGGTTTACGAGAGCAACAATAGTAGATGAATGCAGCAAGCACAACCACTGCTGCAACACCTCCGACCACCACACCTATGATCACTCCCAGGTTCTGCTTGGAGCCCCCCCCTGTTGGAGCTACCACAGTGCTCGGACTAGACAGAGCGACTGAAGGGTTAGGTCCCGAGAGACCACCTGCACTGTTATTCATCTTAAATATCTCAAGACCATTCAAGATTGCATCCTTGACAGTTGCAGAAGGCGCTGGTCCCATTTGTACCCACAAATTAGCATCAGGGCCTGTGAACATGGGTGCAGCAAAGTCCTCATAGAGGACGACATCTGGATTCCCGACAACTGCAATAACATCAAAGTTGCTCAAGACAGTCTGGTTGTTGATGTACACATTGAAGACACGCTGATTGATGGCAGAGTCAATAATTTCACAGAAATGGAGTCGCACAAAGTAAGTGTAGCCAAGGTCAACAGGGAAAACCCAAGAGACGTTGTAAGACAAAGTAACAGTTTGAGAGCCTCCAAGCGTTCGAGCAGTGGCATAAACTGCGGGTGGTGCAATGTATGTAGGATCATTGCCATACTTGATGAGGCTGAATTGTACACTGCCTACTGCTCCTGTTGCTGCAGCAAAGATGTAATTACTATCTGGTTCCCAGCTGCGATACAAGCCTTGTGAATCATTCTGAGGGCTCACACTAGCACCTCCCACATTTATTCGGTACATCGTCTGGAGAGCTATTCCAGGCAACCCGAGTGTTTGTGGTGCCTGTTGACCTACCAGAGTTGCATCATCTGTCAACAAATTACTCGGCATTGACACGACCTCTAGAGCATTGATGAATGCATATGAGTTTGGCTGCGGTGAGAAAGACAGAACAAGGGTTGGGCTGGTAACATTGATGAGGTATTCTCTGAAGACCAAGGGTTTGTCAAAGGAACTGAATGCCACACAACTGAAGTTGTTGAGCAGGGTGAACTGATTGGCAGACAGAGAAAAGAAAGAGGCATTGGGAGTGAAATTCCCAGAAGGAAAAGGGTAGAAGTAAAGACGAACCCAATGCCTTCCTGATGACACCTTAAAAGTGTAGGAAGACTTCTCCGTGAAAAACCTTGCTGATGATACCAGATTAGGGTAATCTAGGTTTGCATTGTTCTGGGCTGTGCTCCCCACCACTGTGGTCCCTTGCGGTGCAGTGAGGAGCGTGTTTGAGGAAGAAGAATTGTCTGGAACAAACACTCGTCCATCGTCTACTGTGACATTGGCAGAAGATCCACAGCTCAGAAGTATGTCGTCCGTGGGTGTAAACACCTGTGCCTGTGTAGTACCCACACCACTCATGATGGCAAGAAACGCCAGCAACAACAACACGTGCATCATCCACATGCACAACAAACCCGTTCCTCTTCTACTAGTAGTAGTACTAGTACTACCCTTCCCACGATGATCTCCATATCCTGCCACCACCTTCCTAGTCAAAAACCCCATGTACATGTGGTGTAGCAAATCTTGTCTTCCAAGCACACTGCCACGACTTGGCTCACATGAGGACTTGTCCTTCTTCACTTCCTTGCTGCTCACAGACTCTCTCCAAACTGCATGCAAGAATCCCGAACGAAAAATACAACAAAAAAATTTAGAAGTTTGTTTTGTGTTTTTTTTTTTTTGGAAACAGAAGCAACAACAACTACTCAAAACTCACAGAGCTTGACATCAAAAGGCCCGACCTTCCTCAAAGCTCTCTCTTGCTTGAAAACTGCAGTGGAAAGATGACAGAAACAAATGCTTAGAAAGAGCAGAAAACACGTTCGCCAGCTGCAACGGGTCAAATAGGTGTGTACACTTAGAGCAGCCGGAAGGCAGTAGTAAAATGCATTCTGTATGGGTAGTACTTTTTTGGATGAAGATTTGCAGAAAAAAACACTTTTGAAACTGCTTGGGGTCTGAAAAATCCGGCTTCTCTGGCAATGAACTGGACAAGCTCGAAACTGGACAACTGTTTCTGACAGAAGTAAATGCAAACAAGCCCAGTTCCTCAAAACCCATTTCGTTCGCGTGATGAATGGATTTGATGCCCGCTTACATGCAAGGACAGCAACTTTCTCTTTCTCTCTCTCTCTCTCTCTCTCTCTCTCTCTCTTCCTTCCAGCCTTTCTTTTTCGGGCTATATACATAGAGCCAAAATGCTATATTACAAATTTAAAATGCTGACATCAGAGATTTTCAATAGCCATAATTAGACCATAATTTAATAAATTTCGCCATATTTTCTAAACATGTTTCAAGCATGTAGCCAAAAATATAGAAGAATCTTTTTTTTGGTACACATTTTTACTTTGTTATTCAAATTTGGCTAAATCTTCCTGTGGATCATCGCCACTTTGACTTCATTACAAAACTGACCCAAAAAAAACACTGCTCTCTTCCGCCAATTCAGGCTCTCCATCGCCTCTCCCGCCCACCCTGCCTATACTGATACCTTCCTAGCTACATACTTTCCACACGTACCTTGTTGCCTCGGTACCTGTCTTGACTTACTACCTACCACGTCACTTCATACCTACCTAACCAGTAATTTCTTTTCTTTTCTTTTCTTTTCTTTTCTTTTGTCCTTCTCCCTTGTGTTTTTGTGTTTTTGTGTGTGTGTTTTTTTCTGGTTTTCTTTTTCTTCTTTGTCTTCTCCTTTTCTGGGGTATTTTTGGGATTTTATAAAGTTAATCCTAAGAGCAAGAACAAAGGGGTTTTAGGATTTAAGAGCAAATGCTTTTGGGGGGCATTATTATATTAAAATTTTGGGATAATTTTTTCTTCTTGACAATACTATTTTGTGTATTTACACCTAGCAGAATTTAGATCATAAATGGTCTGAAATTATTATAGCTTAGGTTTGGGGATGACGATGGATGTCTTTTATTTTAGAAAGATCTCCAATGCTTTTTTTTAAAAAAATTTCCTTTGGGCTTTCTCCATAGTGTCCTTGTTTCTAGCTACACAAGGAGAACAGGTAGGTTGAAACATGGAATTGGGTGGTTTAGAATTCATTTGGTGCAAGAGTTTTGGGCAAAACCAAAAAAAACATATGTTGCTACTAACTAATTGTAGGTAGTAGTAGGTTGAGGCAGATGATCTAGAATTTTGTGTTGTTGGTTTGTTTGTTTGTTTGACATTTGGGGCGGGGTGGGACACCTATCTTATGACTACTATTCTAAGACTCAATAATTGAACCCTTCTACAGAGAGTGTTGATGAAGAACTGACGTCTTGTACAACATATTTGGGTGTTGAAAGTGGTGGAGCACTTGGAAGTTGGAGTGCATAGCTATGCTTGTTGTTGTCTTATTTAGTTATCAATCGGAAACCTACAAAACAAGGTCCCACCCTCACCTCCCCCCCCAATAATGGGCATTGTGGAGGATACCCTTTTATATTGGGGATGCTAAACACCCCATGGAATTTTGTGAAGCTTGTCATTTTGTGCCTAGCATCATTTTGTGGAGAAACCGTGTGTTTCTAAAGTTCATTGCAGAACAAAAAAAATTGGGATGTTCTGCAACCACCTCATGCATGGGATTTGAAACCCCTTGAGGTGGTTTCACAGGGAATCAAGATCTGCTCATTTTCACTAGTTTACTTCCTGCCAGTGTTTCTATTGGAGTGAATTTTCGCTTTTTTTAGACCAAAAAATCTGGGAAATTTTGGATATATATGTTTTTTCTAGTGTAATTTGGACCCATTTTGCTATTTTAGGGGAAAAATTCGCCAAAATTTCGACAACACAATTATGAAAGAAAAAACACTGCTTCCTACTGCTTCTTGAATAAGTGTCAAATTTTATAGTTATTTCTCACACTTCAGGGTTTTAATCAAACTTTGCATCGCAACCATGTAACATCCAATGCACAAGGCATTGCATACCTTTTTATGACACCTGAACCCCCTCCTCCATGTCCAAGAATTTGATAGTGGGTGTTCATTTTTTGGCCCTTTATTCCAAGGGTGAGGACTCATCCAAAGAGAAAACCCAAAAAAAAAAGAAATGTGGTTTTGGATTCTTGTGAAAGGAGTTTTACTTCACAGAGCCGTATACCAGCAAAACAACAAAGATTTCATTCCATTGATGTGCATGCAAGTTGGAAATGTTCTTCAATGATACTAAGGGGGCGGGCAGGTGTGGAGCTTGGGACTGGGGAGGGAGTAATAGAAGGGGTGGCAAGGCAGTAGTAACTATTATTATTATTATTATTATTATTATCATTGATCCTTTCCTTGGCTTTGCTTTTTCTGTGCTGCTCAGGTGTGTCAATGAACTTAGAAGTTGCTTGAGAGAGTCTTGCTGCCAAACAAAGATTTCCAATGCACAGTGAGTGCAAGGTGCAACTTTATTGCATGAAAACACACTACAACAACCACAAGGCAGAAGAGGGAACCAAATTGGAACAACACATGAGCCTTATCTCTTGAAGCACATCAGCTTTTTTTTGGTTACATCCTGCAGAATTTTCCAAACTGGCGACAAATCGTTGCTTTTTTGGGTTTCTGACTGGAAATTTTTTAATTTTTTTTTGGTGCTAAGTCACCAAGATTAAAACATCAGGTTTCAGTGAGTAGCCAGAAAAGAAAAGGTTTCATAAATGATTTTACCATCATATTTCGTTTTTTGTCAAATTTGGCTAAATCATCTTATGAATGATCACAACTTGTGCTACATCAAAAGTTTATTAAAAAAACTTATAAATTATATATCAAAACCCTCCTTTTGATCATTTGGTTTCTTCACAAACAAGCTACATTGGGTTTTGATCGGGTTTTGACAAAACTGACCTACAACATGCGAGAAAAAATGTGGTTCAAATTTCTTAATCATAGAAGATGGCACCTTATGTGGCTGAAATTGGAATAAGACGAGCAAAGCAAAAGGATTGCAGCTAACAGTGAAGGTTCTGCATCCGTGTTCTGTTTTTGGTTGGCTAAATTTCGCATCCTGGCAACAAAACAAAAGCCCTTCCCTTTGATGTGTACAAAGGCTTGTTTTGGGGGAAAAAATAGCACATTGTCACCACGTTATGAGAAAATTGTTTTTGAATTATCCTTATTTAAGTTCTAGCATGTAGTCAACATATAGCATGATTCCTAAACTTTTCTATTTTCCTCTCTAACTTATAGCCAAATTTGGCCAATTCTTATTTTGGATAATTGCCAACCCACCTACCTCAAAATTTTGGAAAAGAAAAAAAACACCATTCCGCATATTGGGGGCAAGGACATATTTTTAGGTTAGGATCACCCACCTAAAACTTGGTCCTTACGTGGGCTACAGTAATTGGGGGAGCTCGTTAAAAACGCATCTAAGGACCTTGTTTTACAAGGATTGCTCACAAAAAAACATGTATGTTTGTTCTTGTGATCAATTTCATAATAATAATAAAAACACATAAAATTGTTGTAGCATAAGTTTATTAAACAAATAAAAACTTTCCCCAAGGCTTAACACAAAATAATAAGAATTATGAAAAGAGGAATATGAATTTAAAACTCCAGCCACAACCCCTTGTACACTTAAAAGGAGGATTGGATAGATTATCATCCTCATTCATTTACATGTACTAAACGTTTTGATTCATCAACACAAACCACTAATATTATTCAAGATTTTTATGCTTTAAAAACTATCATCATTTTATGAACAAATTATTCAATTATTTGAAATTATTTTCCTTATGATTTAATTAATTTAACATAATTCATTTCTAACTATGTCCAACCCAAAATAGTTAACTAATTATTCATATGAGTCCAAATTTATGTCCTTAATCAAAGATCCTCAAAATAAGGCCCATAAGTTGAATTATTTATTTTCATACTTAATCATCCTTGTAACCCTGGGCCACATTATTATTTCTTTACAACTTTTACCCCTAATAACCCAAATAGATCTTACAAAAATACCCCCTTAACCCCGCCACCCACAAAGAAAAACCCAATTGAAATGCATGATGTTAAAACCCCTCAAAATTAAATTTAAAAATCCAACACAAGCCTAGACCCTAATTTGGCCTGATTAAGTGACAATATTAAAAGTATCAAAAAAGAATTTAAATATTGTGAAATTAGGTAGACTAATTTGGCATGATTGATGTTGGTAGCTGGTACCAAAACCTCAAAATAAATAAATAAATATTTTATATATGACTTTAATCTTGCATGATTGTTACCCAACACAATTTTAGTGATGGCTTTTGAAATATTGTGACCCTTGGAAGGTGGGGAAGATGAACCGACACCTACATTAGAACCTTCACCTTCTTGAGTGAGGCCTCTTCTTATGACCACATTAGACCCAAGAAATGCTAGATTTTGATTAAGAGACTCTAATTTATTCTAAGCATGGGATATTTATGATACTGAGAATTTATCTAAATGAAATTTAATGTTTTTATTAGTGTTGTGTGATTTTTATTTTTATATTTTTTTAGAAGTATGTTTAATCATGGTTTTGACATTGTAAAATTTATTTGGAGATTTTTCAAGTGGGGTTTGAGCTCGGTTTTTTTAAATTCAAAATCCTTCAATTTCAGTTTTATCACATTCTTTGGGTCTCGGTCAAAAATCAAGTTTTGGTTCCATGGACACATTACAAATTCCCTTATGCTAGAGATTGTATGGGTACTAATTTTTATAACATACTAAAATAGGTGTCTATGTGTGTGGGTGCCAGTTGACCCAATGCAAGGCAAGATGGGCAGAAGGTAAAAAAAACAAATGATCCATGAAAAATCCTTTGCAGAGGTGGAAATCATATTTTTCAGGTCAAGATTTGGCGAAATTAGGTAATTTTTTTAATTAATTAATTAATTAAATTTTATTTATTTATTTACATTATTTATTTATTTCTTTTTCAACACACTGATTTGCACCTCCGTGCAATATTCTAAACATGTTCCAATTTGCAAGGCAGAAGAAATGATGAGACCTGCAAACTACGCAAAATTGGTCGGTCAGCGAATTTCTTCTAATCATAAGGGGGGGGTCCCCCAATGTGACATAACGCGCCATTGTGTCGTGAGGGATCCAACGGCTGGAATTCGCTACATGGATCACCATCTCACGGTCTGCTGCTGTCGCTTGTGAGTGCCGGCAGGCGGGCAGGACAAAAAAAATTATACCTAGGGTCCATAGTCCATACCTACTACTACCTACTCAAATCTCCGCGTTGGCAACTTGGCAGAGGCTAAGGGTGAGTGAGTAGATGAGTGACATATTCCTTTGTTTTTATTAGTGAGTCAGAATTTGGACTCTCTCTCTCTCTCTCTCTCTCTCTCTCTCTCTTTCTTTCTTTAGTCCTATCTTGGTGTGAAGATAACACACCAAGATTGTCTTTTTTTGGGTGTCTTCAAATTTGCTCAACCTTCTAAATATACACTAAAAGATTGGGGGATGATGGGTTTTGGATTGGTGGGACTTGGTAAAAGTTAAGCTTCCAGCAACCAGATGCTCTTCTTCTATATTCCTTAACTTGTGTTCCTTCTTCGAGTTTTTAGAAGAAATGTCAACCTAAACACTCGTCAACTAGAATCCCCCTTCAACGAAAGAACCCAAAAAAATTGGTCTTGGACTTTTTGACTTCATTCCTCTAACATATTTTGCTTGCTTGCTTGCTTGATAGAGTGGAGGTAGGCCAACAAAAAGTGTGGCATATCAACATAAAGTCATTGCGTGGAGTATGACTTGATGTCCCTTTGGTTTCCCCTTCTTTGCTTTCGTTGACAATGTTGCGATAGATGTAATTCTCAAACTAATAGAAGTTGCAAATTTGCAAGTTACAAGTCGATGGGCCAAGCAACCCAAGAACTTGACAAGAAGTGCAAACCAATCTTGGTTGGTTATATTTGTGAACGTTGGTTATCAACATGCATAATTCTCATGTTATCAACAATCCATATTTGGATTTTTGTCATCTCCCATATTTGGAAGTATAAGTAGTCACCATATGTAGGTCTGGATGACATCCTTACGTTTATACATATGTGCATTTATGTTTTCTCACTATGCATATTCAATGGTTTTTTTTATGAGATGATTGTAGACTATAATTATCAAATTGCAAGCTTGGATGGCTAAAATGGTGTAGGTTTCAAATGGGATCTAGAAGTTTTGGACCAATTTGATCTTTTCTTTTTCCAAAGCAACATGTGAGAAGAAGTTGTGAAGGTTCTAAAATATTTTTTCCAATTTTTGAAAAAGAAAATCCCAACCAAGTTAATAACAATTTTGCCATAATGCTAGATCCTTGATTTAAATCATTATGAGTTGTGGAAATTTGATGGAATGTGGGGATGTAATTTCACTTGCTTATAAGTATGATTTGAAAGTTGTGATTCCCCTTTTCATGGTCACATGTTTTGAAACCCTAAACTCTATTGTTGAAGCATTGATGTTTTATTGGTTGTGGTGATGAACTTAAATATGAAGTTAACATGCTTAAAGTCGCAACATCCTTTGAAGAGTCTTCTTGAACTTTTGTCATTAAAGAATTATCTTTGTTTAAAAGGTTATCCATACCCCTTGCCACATGCGAAAATCATGTTGCTTAGTGGCACAACCATGAAGGGTAGTTTCCAAATGTGGCATTTTTGGTCAAGTAGATTTTCGGCACTTGATTAAAGCAATGTTTTGTCTTGTTGGGGTATTGACAACTTTGTAGTGATGTTGCTTGCAAGTGGAAAACTTGGACAAAGTCATCACAATTATTAAAAAATTGTCTAATGATCCATGCATTAATTTATGTGAAATAAAATCATGAAAGATTAATTAAAAGTTGAAGGGTATTTGATTAATGACAACTTTGAATTAATTGAAAAAAATTAAATTTTTGAGGATTTAAATGTATGGTAAATTGTTAGGTTTTTATACGTGAAAATTGAAGTGGGGTGTTGATGGGGCAAGCAACTTGCACTACAATGCGCATAATTCTTTCAAAAATTGGGGTTCAATTCCCCTACAAGTTACTACAATTTCTATGAATTTTCTTTTAGGTGAGTGGAAAAAAATTATGTTAATAAATTTTTTGAATATGCATAACCTTTGTATGTATCTATAGTTCATTTGAATTTTAAAATTGGCAAATTCATATCCACCAAAACATTTAAATTAAACTTAAATCCATATTCCCCTTTATAAAAAAGTTATAGATTTTCTTCAATGCATATCCATTTTTTTAGTTTACAAAATATGCCTTATTGATATCTTGGAATTAACCTTAAAATGTGATATTGGGCCAACATTAGTGGGTGGATGCATACTAAAGTGGCTCACTTTTTGAATCACAATGCCCATTTTTGCAAAGTGCCATTTCTTTGGACACCTATAATGAATAATAAAACTTATCAAATTCAAAATTTGAAATTGAGTATGCATGAACAACTTGACTATGAAAATACCTATATAATTTTTAAAAATAAAAATATACCCACTTTTCACAATGGACTTTTGAAATATAAAAATATTGACTTGTCGATAATGGTAGAAAATAAAAAGGTTCATACTGAATTCCATTCAAAATTATCTATAGTGATTCAATATATGGTGTAACATCAAATAATAAACTTTTATGTGAGTATTTTTTCAAAAATCATAATCAATTTTTAATTTGGAACTTTTGAATGATCAAAATTGAGTCATATTTTCATAAGTCCTTAACATAGTTGTTTTTTTTCAAATTTCAAATTTTTTTGTTAAAGGTATATATATTTGGAATACGTAGGTGGGCTTTTATCAATATGGAATTTATTGCTTTTGGTACATGGACTTTATTACCATTGAACCCATGATACCAACAAAATTCAAAAATTAAACATTGTAAAATGGACTTTTGTGAACTCTTGTTTTTTCAAAAAATGAGCCACCTTAAAGTACATGCACCCTAGTGCAAACCTCATTTTCTTAACTAAAAATATATCATTTTTATACTTAATATGTGAACTCTTGTTTTTTCAAAAAATGAGCCACCTTAAAGTACATGCACCCTAGTGCAAACCTCATTTTCTTAACCAAAAA
>Ga0116231_10010542_pt1 | contig 14822 bp, 12 predicted proteins | sample S1TSphgellanicum_2_FD_89695 | JGI IMG/M metagenome (GOLD analysis project Ga0116231, IMG submission 89695) | Host-associated microbial communities from peat moss isolated from Minnesota, USA - S1T2_Fd - Sphagnum magellanicum MG | ecosystem: Host-associated > Plants > Peat moss > Unclassified...
ATGAAAACGGGATAGGCAAGCACTTGCTCGTTTGCGGGATGACCCGGTGCATGCAGGGCTTGATCACTGTAAGCCTTCGCCGCGTCGTAGCGACCTTGCTCATAGGACAGCAAGGCGAGATTCGTCTCAATCTTGACGATATCATCGATTACCTCCGCGCTAGGCAGGGTCGAGGCTAGCCGCAGTGCCTCTTCTTGATCCGTGACGGCCGCGACGAGATTGCCGAGGCGATATTCCGCGAGGCCAGCGTCCTCGAGCCAGCGAACGCGTGAATCGGTCTGCCCGATTTCCTTGGCGAGACGATCCGCCGCTTGAAAATTGTGCAGCGCCAGCTCGAATTCACCGAGGTTTGCATAGGCCCAGCCTATGTTGCCGAGCGCCAGATTGATCTGCGTGTTGGCCCCGAGGGATCGCGCGGAAGTTTCAGCCTCCTGCGAAAACAGCAAGGCTTGATCATAATGTCCGGCTAACAGATTCACAAAGCCGAGGTCGACCAGGTCGACCGTCTCCAGCCAATGAGTGTCGTGCGCACGAGCAACCGCGAGACTGGCGGCAAATGTTTGCAATGCCTCGCTCAAATGCCCGGCATCACGCTGCACCAAAGCCTCGGCGCGCAATACTTCGCCGATCAGCGGCGAATTCCCGGCTTCAGCTAGATGCCGCGCGATCCGCAAGTCGCGCAGCGCTTCCCGCGATCGACCGAGATCAGCGTGCGCCCAACTCAAGAGCAGTTTCCGTTTGATCGCCAGGTCGCCGCTCGCAGGAAAGGTGGCGACGCCCGTGAGCAGACCGAAGCCCTCGTCGGTGTGATTTTGTCTCAGCAAAATCTCGGCCTCGAGCAGCCGAAATTTCAGTTCCCAGGCGCGATCTGCGCTCGCCGCGCGATACTCCTGACGGGCCTGTGTGGCTCGCTGGCGCGCCTCATCCAGATGCTCGCTGATGACTTCGTCGAATATGCTGCGGTAAAGAGCTTCGGGGTCCGGGCTTGGAGCGGCCCAGCTAGCCACCGCCCCGAACAGCATCGCCGCCAGACCGGCTCTCGGAACTAATGCTTGTTGCCCTTGCCGCCGCCGCCGGCCATTTGCGTCGTCGGCCCCGTCACCTGTCCACAAATCGGACAGCCCAGGTCCACGCGTATCGAAACGTATTGAACCGAAGAGGGCGAAATGAAGACTTCGCCAAAATGAACCCGGCCGAAGTCGGGAACCTCGATGAGGTGACCATAGGCGCCCGGTAGCGGCGGATCTTCGCAGCCATCGAATAAGGAATAGGTGCCACCCCCACCGGTCGCGGTAGCATCCGTGTCCCAGCCATGTCGATTCTTTGCCCAAGCTATTGCGTCCTCGTCGGGATGCTTGTCGAACAACCCTGCCAGGTTCCCCGCCTGTTTGGCCACCGCTCCTTGAAAGCTCGACCACGTAGTCGGCCACCCACGCTCACCGGTGGCTGCAGTTGGCGACCACAGAGCGGCGTTCGGTCGCAGCGTTGCATCGCGCCCCGCCACACGCAAGCCTTCGAAACGCGAGACGCCAAAACTGATTCTTTGCGGGCCACCGTCGCCCGGCGTCGTGACCACGATTTGGGCCACGATGCGCTTTGCCGTGACCACCTCGAGTAAATTGAAATCCTCGACGACCGCCGTTGCGAGCGTTACGTACGAGCCGCCGTTCTTTTTTACTTCCGGAACATTTACTTCCGGACCTTTTACCTCCGCACCCCCAGCGCCCTCCTTCTGCACCGCAGGATCCGCGCCACTCTCCTCCGTCACCTCCCGGCCCGTTACCAGCGTATAGGCCGATGAGAACCGGACGATCTCATCAAGATTAAACGCCCCCTCTCGCGCCGTGGCAAATCCGCCGACGGCCGGCAGAGAAACCGGCGCCTGCGGCAGAATGATTTTCCCCAGCGGCTCGTGAATCTGGCCACCGAGTGCGGTGGCACTGGCTTGAAAATTATGGAATTTTTTTTGAATAAACGATCGCATGGCCGTCCTCGCTGGCTAGTTTGAAGGGGATTGAACACTCTGGGTCGCGATCAAGTTGAAGCGATAGCGCGCAAGCTCCGATCGCGATTCTTCTCTGTCCGTGCGATCGGCATGCGTTCCACTCTGGATGATCAGAGTGTAATCGCCGCTGGTCCAATCGCCGGCGGGAATGCGTATTCCGATTGTATCCTTCGCCGCTTCAGCTTGCACCGGCACGCGCGCGATGACGTTGCCGGAGGGTGCGATCAGCACGCAAGTAACGGTGGATTCGCTGATGCTCGGAACGTCGAGCAGGAGCAACAGCGCCTGATGCGGCATCACGCTCACGCTCGGCAAGGGTCCGCCCCGGCTGTTCGCGCCGATCAAAGACACGGAGGTGAGAACCTCCGGCTGGTGCGACGCAGCAAGCTCAGTCCCGAAACGCGGCAGCACGACGATGTTTTGATAGGCGATGATCAGCAGGAGCAGTGTGAACGCCGGCGACAGCACCGCTGGCCGCCACAGCCAGGAGAAACGCGCCCGGTTACGCACCGGAGCTGGGGCATTTGCCACGGAGCCGCGCGCGAACACGTGCTTCGCGCCATCGAGAAACGACGCGGCAGCCTTCAAATCAGCAGCGCATTCCATGCATCCGAAGAAATGCTCCTCGAACTCCTCGCGATCCTCGGGAGACAATTCTCCCAAGAGGTATTTCTCCACCGCTCCACGCCGTACGGCTTCTTGATGATCCATAGCGTGACGGCAGCTACCTGCCCTTGACCCTCGAGCGCTGCGACTTTGGGACCCAAGTCATGAACCAGTATCTCCCAATCGCTTCATGTAAAAAAACTTGAAGGACTGTTTTGCGCGATGAATCAGTACGCGCAAATGATCCCGGGTGAGGCCGAGTTCGGCACAGACCTCATCTTTATCGCGCTCTTCCAACAACACGGCTTGCAGCAAGCGACGCTCGCGATCTGGCAACTCGGCTAGGATCTTGCGCACGACCCGCTCGGTTTCGGCGATCTCGACATGGCCCAAGCTGCTGATGTCGTCGGCGACGAAGACGCGCTCCGGTTCGTCGTCGAGCGGCGAAGTGCCGCGATGATGGGAGCGGTAATGTTCCAGCAAGACATTGTTGCAAACCGAATTGACCAGAGCGCCCAAGCGTTCCGGCTGCCGTATGCCGTCCTTGGCGCGGACCAAGGCCAAGACACGTACGAAGGTCTCTTGCCGGACGTCCTCGACGGCCTCCGTGGAGCTCAGGCGTGAGCGCAGCTTGATGCGGATGAGTTCGCTGAAATAAGCCGCAAAATGCTGCTCCGTGGCCGCATCGCCCCGCTGCAAGCGTTCAAGGTAGGCCGCGTCGAACGCGATGAACTGCAAACGGACTCCTACCCGGGGAACGGCGGGGACCCGGTATTCTACCGACGTTTTCGTGACAATCTGCGCGTAATGAGGCGCGCAGGAGTCGACGCCGGGCGAGAAATCACGGTCCACCAATCCCTCGCTCATGGTTTTATGCCTGCGGCCGCGGGCGCGATCGGCGAGTCTGCGGGCAGAGCGAGCCCATCGGTGCCGCGCCCGTGGTTTGGCGTCCGCCGGCAGCGAGCTAACGCCTTAGCCACTGGTCTTCCGCAGCGTCGCGACAGAAACATGGGGCCAGCCCAGATTGACATAGGTCGAGCCGGGCGTGTTGAGTAGGGAAAGGATCGGAAAATTCAGCACCACCGTTTGCGCGTACTGGAGTTGGACAAAATTGTAGGCCGGGTTCTCGTGGGTGACTTTGGACACCCAGAACGTGGCATAGACGACCGCCGTCTGCGCGTTCTCGTGGAGCTGATCCAGCGAGGGCGCAGTTTGCGGCAGCGTGAACCCTTTGAGAAAGGGCAGATTCTCGATGCCGCCGCCAAACTGGGGAAGGATCACGGGAGGCAGCACGGCGCCAATCGGCGGAGGCGGCGAATTTGCGGTCTCCAGAAACCTCAGGGTTTTGACGGTGGCGATGTTGAACGCGAAACCCTCGAAGGAATACCCGTCCCTCGCCAAGTCCTCATTGGTTTTTTGCAGCAGCAGAATCGGATCGTTCACGACCGCCTGCATCGGCACGCCGTTGAGTCGGGCCGGCAAGGACGCGCCGGCCCCCGACGCGCGATAAGGGGTGCGCGTGTTGAGCGTAAAGGACGGAACCCGCGGCAAGGGCGGTTGGGGATTGTAGACGACGCCCCCGAAGCTCTGATTCGCCGCAATCGGTCCTGCGGGTACGCTGAGGTCATACATCGGAAAGGGAATGCGCTGCGGGGTCGCGGCGAGCGCACCGGCAATCTTTTCCGACGTGCCCGCCGCGTTAAAAACGAGGCCACGGGCGGTCGGCGGCACGCCGAACGGGGTGGTGTTGAACGACGGGAAAAGCGAGCCGTTGTAGCGCGCCGCGGCGACGGTTTTCACCGGAATACCGCTGTAGGGAGTAACGCAACCCTCGGCGAGAATGGCGTTGCCATGCGGGATCGAGGCCATTCTGCCGACGATTTGGCTCTGCGGCATAATCATCCCAGCGGGAAACGAGGTCGCGGCTTGAGTGACCCAGATGCCGGGCTCGATGCGCGAACCGCCATCCCATCCCTGGTCGGCAATTTCCTGCAGGTAAGTGAGCCCGAACAATTGAACGTCCTCGGATCCGAAGCCATGATTCGGAATCGGCCCGGCGATGGGTTCGAATTTGAGGTTTTCACGGGTTTGACCCAATTGCAGATACAAATCCGTCTTGTCATCAAAATCGGGCCGCGCGATCAGATTGAAACCGGTTCCCTCCCAGGTTCCTGCCAATTCGCCGAGCGGGCCGTGTTGTTCGCTGAGCTCCTCCTGTGCATAGCTCGCGCAAGTCTTACCCGACTTCGGCCGCGTCGTCGGCCACCTCTGCAGTCCTCTTTCCGCCATTTCCTCTTCCCCCGCCATACGGCAACTCCCACGAGGTCCGAATCCCTTGCTCGGCTCCAGGCAATGGTGGGTCGGGCGTGACGATCGTTACAAGATTGCGCTCAGGGAGTGGTATTTCCGCAGGTAGATGAGCACGACGACGGCCGCAATCAAGCCCGAAGCGGCGCCGACGCCGAGCGCCCAGCGTGGCCCGAAGGTATCGGCCACCCAACCGACGATCGGTGCGCCGATCGGCGTACCGCCCAGTGCGATCGCGAGCCGAATGGCCATCACCCGGCCCCGCATGGCCGGATCGGTGGAGAGTTGCAGCAAACTATTGGTCGAGTTCGTGAAGGTCAGTGCCGATAGGCCCATGAGGGCGAGAGCGGCGCCGAATAGCCAGTAGTTCGGCGCGATGGCGGCGAGGAAGCAGCCCACAGCGAACATCGCGCTGCCGGCGAACAAGAGCGCGATCCGGGGCTTGGCCCGGCGTGCCGCGAGCAGCGAACCCGCAATCGTTCCGACCGCCAAGGCGGCCGACAACAGGCCGTATTTACCGGCTCCGACATGAAAGACGGTGACCGCCATGGTTGAAATGAAAATGGGAAAGTTGAGCCCGAACGTGCCGATCACGAACAGCATCAGGAGAATGGTGCGCAGGTCGGGGCGACTCCAGACGTAGCGAAATCCTCCGGTGAAACTGCCGGGAGCGGGGGCGGCGCGCGCACCGCGATGGAGTTCCCCGACGCGCAGCGAGCCGAGTGCAAAGAGCACCGCCAGAAAAGAGGCGGCGTTCAACAGGAATACCCAACCTGAACCCACAACCGCGATCAACAGTCCGGCAGCCGCGGGTCCGATCATGCGCGCCGCACTGAACGAGGTGGAGTTCAGCCCCACGGCGTTCGACAAGTCGGTTTCGCCGACGAGCTCGGACACGAAGGTCTGGTTCGCGGGCGAATCGAAGGCGGTCACGCAGCCGAGCAGAAATGCAAATATATACACGTGCCATAACTGCACGAGACCGGTAACGGTGAGAAGGCCCAAACCGAGAGCCAGGGTTCCCAGGGCGGCTTGCGTGGTCATCAAGATGCGGCGCCGGTCGAGATGGTCGGCCGCGAATCCGGTCAAGGGCAACAAAAGCAGGTGCGGACCGTATTGCAACGCCATCACGATGCCGACCGCGGTCGCACTGTGCTGGGTGAGCTGGGTCAGAACGATCCAATCTTGGGCCGTGCGCTGCATCCAGGTGCCGATGTTCGATACCAGCGCGCCGGCGGCCCATAGCCGATAGTTGAAGACGCGCAGCGAACGAAAGGTGGCTCTCACCGGGATCAGCCGTGCAGCCGGCTGCTAGTCCTCGCCGATGTCTTCGTTCCAGACCGCAGGGTTCGCGGCGATGAAGCGGCCCAGCAACTGTTCACACTCCGCGGAACCCAGGTCGACCACCTCGACACCATGCTCGCGCAGCCAGTCCATACCCCCGCGAAAGGTCCGCGACTCCCCGACGATGAGCTTGCCGATTCGGAATTGCCGAATCAGACCGCTGCAATACCAGCAAGGTGCCAGCGTCGTGACCATGATGGTATCGCGGTAGCGACGCTGCCGGCCCGCCTTGCGAAAGGCGTCCGTCTCCCCGTGCACGGACGGATCGCCCTCCTGGATCCGGCGGTTATGGCCGCGGCCCAGCAAGGTTCCGTCCCGGTGAAAAAGTGCGGCGCCAATGGGGATACCGCCCTCGGCGGCGCCGAGGCGCGCCTCAGCGATAGCCACATCGAGCAGGTGTTGATCGAGATTCGTCATGAGTGACCCCTATAAGGCCGGCGAGTCGTCGCCGAGCATCGCCCGGCGTACGATCTTGATCGGCGGACCGCCCTGAAGCAAAAAATCGTCGTGAAAACGCTGCAGGCTGAAGGCCGAACCCTCGCGAGCCGCCACATCGGCGCGCAACTTTTGGATCTCGAGCTTGCCGAGCGTGTAGTAGAGATAAGTCGGATTCTCCGTGCCGCGCTTGGTCTCGACGACCCCGACCTCGTGCGATTGATAGCCTTGCTCGACGAAGAAGTCCTCGGCCTGCGCCATCGTCAGCTTGCTCGTGTGCAGCTTGATGCCGACATAGAACCGGGCGTTGCGCAGCAGCGCATCCTGCAGTTGACCGAGCTTGAGAAACTTCTGTTTGCGCGGGTCGTTCGGATAGAGCGCCTGGGCGAGCCCCTCGTCGAGCATCATCTGCTCGCAGTAATGCGCCCAGCCTTCGACGTTGCTGTTGGCACTGAAGATCTTGCGCACGCGATCGTGCACGTCGAACATCCACAGGAACTGCACATAGTGGCCGGGGTAGGCCTCGTGGACGACGACCGTCGTGATCACGGGATAGCTGAATTGCGCCATGAATTGCTCGGTACGCTCCTTGGTCCACGACGGCTCGGGCAGCGTGACATTCAGATAGGCTTCCTTGGCGTGAGTCTCGAAGGGCCCCGGCGTGTCCATCGAGGCAAAAGTGATCGCCCGCATGAAGGGCGGCGTCTCGACCACCTTCGGCTCGACCTTCGAGGGGATCGTGATGATGTGATGCGCATTGATGAAGCCGATCACGTTCACGAAATTCGAGCGAAAGGTCTCCAGGATCTGATCGGGCTGCGGATGCTGACTCGCCAGTTCGGCGCGTACCTGCGCGACGGTTTTCTCCGGCTCGAGTTCCTTGGCAATGCGTGCAAACTCTCGCTGGTTTTCGTGCATGTTGGCCAGATCAAGCGCGATCAGATCGTCGAGCGGCATAACCACCATCTCATCGAAGCGCAGCTTGTCGCGGAACGCCGCCGCGCCGATGCGGAAGTCGCCGTGCGAACGCGGCAACAGATCGGATTTCAGCCAGGCCTGATAGTCGCCGAGAGCGCTAACGACCGCATCGTTCGTCGTCCTGAACTCCTCGAGCAGCTTGGGATCCGTCACTGCGGAGAACGCCGCCGGCACATCTTTACGGAAGAACCCGATCAGTCCCGGCAGCTGGTCGAGCGCAATTTCCGTGTACACCTTTGGCGGGTTTGCGAGATTGACACGCGCCTCGGCCAGCACCGCCGGCATCGCCCGCTCGCGGGCGATCAGCGACTTCAGCCGCGCCTCGGGCGGTGCGAAGTCGCGTTCCATCAGCACGAATACGCTCGCGGTGATACCCCCGGAATAGAAGTCCGGGTTCTTCTGCCAGCTGCGCAAGACCTCGTCCTCTTGGCGCGTGCTGCGCGTGTAATTTAACAATAATTCGCGGTCGCCGAGGACGGTCCCGCTGAGCGCGGTGGGATCGGTGGCGGCGAGTCGGGCCTCCCAGGTCTTGAGATCCTCGATGTCGCGCGCGACGGCCGACTTCGAGCGATCCTCCAGCGTCGCATCGTAGGTATGCACGCCGAGCGCCGTCGCATCGCTCGGATGACGCGGCAGATAGTAGCTGTCGATGAACTGGTCCGCGAGCGCGAGGAAGGCAGCGTCGGCGTCTCCGGGCGGGGTCGCGGCAGCGGGCGGGGTCGAAGCGGCGCTTGCGGCACCGATCAGCAGGGAGACGAACGCAGCTGCCGCGAGGGCGGGAAGTCGGTCAAACAAGAGGAACTCCTTGAGACTACTGGGGATACGGCGTCCCATCTCGGCGGCTATAACCGGGGAGTCCGGGTTCGGCGACCATGTCGATGTCCGCATAGACGCAGCAGTTTAGATCGACTGCCGCTCGGCGAATAGACAGTCTCCTGAATCTTCGCGCTCGAGCGCTGCTCGAGCTTCAGCCGGGCTCGCGCATCAGCCGGGCTCGCGCGATGGGTCCGCACCATTCGCCGCGATCAAGTTCTTGAGCGCGGGTGGCACGGGGATCTGCAGGCGCTCGCGCGCTGCGATCAGCCATCTGGCAAGGTCCTGCGTCAGACGCACGCCATCGTCGTGCGGATATCTTTTCGCCAGGGCTTCGAAAGCCAGCCAGAGTTGCTCCGGCGATTCACTCAGATCAGACAAACCAGACTCTCTGGGATCGTTGCGGGCCATGGGCTCCTACGCTAGTTAACATGGCAATGCGGGCTCTGTTCGGCAACGTACAGACTCAAATAATAAAAACTCGAGTTCACCGCCGCCGCTGATCCGCTCGCCCAACAAGTCCTTGAGTTCCTGTCCCGAGATCACCTCGCGCTCGAGCAAGCGTCGCGCCAAGGCATCGAGTTGCGCGCGATTCGCCCGCAGCAGGCGCTGGCAGGTCCCTTGGGCTCGCTCCAGCAGCAGCCGCGCCTCCCGCAGAACCGCCGCTTGAATGTCGGGTCCCAAGAGTTCCTTCGGCACGCCGGCAACGCTCAAGAGACCGAAGGCATCGGAAAAACCGAGCGAGCCCACCATGTTGATGGCAAGTTCCGAGGCACGCTTGAGATCGTCGGAAGCGCCGGTGGAAACCCCGTCGAACACCAGCAATTCGGCTTCCCGACCCGCGAGCATCATCGCCAAACGTCCGGTCAGCTCGGATTGCTTGTAGAGCGGATCCTCCGTGTCGCGGCTCATGTAGGTGACGCCGAGGGCCTGGCCTCGCGGCTCGATGGTCACCCGCTCGACGATACCCGCCTTCAGCCAGTGCCCGACCAGCGCGTGGCCGGACTCGTGGTAGGCGAGACGGTCGCGCAAATCCTGAGTGAACGACTCTTTCATCGCGGACACTTCACCGCCCAGTTGAAAGGTTTCGACCGCTTGCAGGAAATGCTCCATGGTCACGCAGGACGCGCGCGCCTCCGCCGCGCTGGAGGCGGCCTTGTTCCCCGTGTTGGCAAGGTCGGCCGGCGACATGCCGGCCGTCATGCGTCCGAGCACGGCCGTGTCCGCAGATCCATCATGGGTCAGCGAACCGATATATCGCTCGAACAGCTTCTGGCGCTCCGGCAAGGTGGGCAGGGTCAGGCGCACGAGCATGTCGAAGCGGCCCGGTCGCCGCATCGCCTCGTCGATGCTGTCCTCATGATTGGTGGCCGCCACCACCACGACGTTGTCGAGGGCCTCGAACCCGTCCATTTCGACCAAGACCCGGTTGATGATGCGGTTGAGTTCGGATTCCGCCCCGCCCATATCACCGCGGGACCGCTTGCCAATTCCATCGACTTCATCGATGAACAATACACAAGGGGCGTGGCGGCGCGCGAGCTTGAACAGCGACTTGACCTTGTTGACCCCGGCGCCGTAGAAACTCGCCGTGAAATAAGAGCCATCGACGGCGATGAAGTTGGCGCGGCTCTCGCCGGCCAAAGCCCGCGCGAGCAGCGTCTTGCCAGTTCCGGGGGGACCGACCAGCAAGACGCCGCGCGGCGCCACTGCACCGAGCTTGGAGTAATGGGCGGGGTCCTGCATGAACACCTTGACGCGATTCAGCGCCGCCTTGGCCTCCTCTTGGCCGATCGCATCGGCAAATTGAGTGGTCGGACGGACCGCGAGCCGTGAGGCCGAAGCGCCCATACCGCCCTGCAATTTGATGCTGAGGAACAGCGCGCCGCCGATGCCGCAGAATAGGATCAGGGGCGACAGCAAACTCGTCAGGATATCCAATACGCGGCGGCTGGCAGTGCGCGGATCGACATCGACCCGAACCAGGGAGAATCCGATGCGCGCGCTCTTGTCGTCGAGTCCATCGAGCGCCGTGCCGTTACAGCCGATCAGCGTACAGCCCGGCACGAGCGTGCTGTCCTGCTCACCATTCTTGCGTGTGTAGAGCACGAGACCCGGTTCGGCCCTAGCCAAGCCGACGGCCAGCAAGTCCGCCGTATTCAAGGCCTTGCGAAATTCCGCGACATCTCTCGGGTGGGCCAGCCAACTCTCCGGCGCGGTCTCGAAGCGCAAGGCTGCGGGACTCTTGCGGGCATTGCTTTCCTCGGACGCCTGTTTCGACAGGCCAACGACTCCGCCCAGGAGAAAGAGCGTCAACAGCACGCAGAGGGACACGCGGTAATTGCAGCGAACGCGTTGCCAGAATCGTTTGAGCATTGCTCAACTTATACGGCAAGCTCGCCGGACGCTGCGCGAGCTATTTCACATATTCACGATCCCGAGACTATCCCCCGCAACCGCAAGCGTTTCACCGGTCACGCGACGACGCTGACCCCTTTCCAAAACGCCACGCGACCGGCGATCTGCCGGGCCGCCGCTTTCGGCTCGGCGTAATACCACACGGCATTGGGGTTGCGATGCTCGCCAAGCTTGAGAGAATAGTAGTTGGCCGTGCCCTTCCAGGGACACACGCTGGTATGGCTGCTCGGCTCGAGCAAGGCCGCATTGACCGAAGCGAGCGGAAAATAATGATTGCCTTCGACGACCACAGTGTCTTGCGACTCGGCGATCACCGTGTCCTGCCAAACTGCTTTCATGCCCTTATTCTGCCACAGCCGCGGTGGACGCGGGGGCGGCCGACGCGGCAGCGGTGGATGCGGCTACGGGGTCCAGCGTGTATTGCTGCGCGAGCGCGGTGAACGTCGCGATTTGTTGCAGCGCCCAGGCCGCGTCGCGCCCCAACTCGGCGGCCATCAGGTCGGCCACGCGCGGCGCGATCGCGATGCTCGCACGCGCATTCAAGAGTAGTGCCCGCGTGCGCCGTGCGAGCGCATCGTCGAGCGTGCGCGACATCTCGTGGCGCACGCCCCAGACGATTTCGGCGACGATATACGGTAGGTCCGGATGCAATCGTGCGGCGTACTCGGCGCGCTCGGCCGCGATCGCGCGGATGCCGGCGGCATCGCTGCCATAGACGCCGAGCGGCCGGCGGTCGCGGTCCGGCTGGTAGCCATGAATCCGCAGTTCCGCCGTGACACAGGGCGTCTCGGCGAGCGCACCCAGCATGATGGCATGGTCGACACAGTCTTCGGCCATGCGCCGGTAAGTCGTCCACTTGCCGCCGACGATGCTCAGCAAGCCGGAGTTGTCGACGTGGATGGTATGGCCGCGCGACAGCGCGGAGGTCTTGGCCTCACCGCCGCCCGGGGCGCTGACCAGCGGCCTGATGCCGACATAGATGCTCAAGACGTCGGCGCGTGCTGGCGGCCGGCTCAAGTACTCCCGCGCCGTCTCGAGCACGAACTCGATCTCCTCCTCGAACGGCAGAGGCTCGTAGCTGGGCAAGTCGATGCAGGTATCGGTCGTGCCGACGAGCGTTCGGTCGTTCCATGGAATCGCGAACAACACGCGGCCATCGCTGGTGCGCGGTACCATGATGGCGTTGTCCCCCTTGAGGAAGGACCGATCGAGCACGAGATGAATGCCTTGACTCGGGCTCACCATCGCGGCGGCCCCGGGCTCGGCGAGGCGCCGCGTGTCGTCGGTGAAGATCCCGGTGGCATTGACGACGACCTTGGCGCGTACCGTGTAACGCGTATGCGCCTCGCGCTCGGCGAGAACCACGCCCGCGACGAAGCCCGCTTCATCGCGCACGAAATCGACCGCCTCGGTGTAATTGACCAGCGTCGCACCGTGATCGGCGGCCGTGGCGAGTAGATGGATGAGCAAGCGTGTATCGTCGAACTGACCATCGTGATAGAGCACGCCACCGCGCAAGCCCTCGCGCTGGATCGTCGGCAGGCGCTCCAGCGTCTCGCTCAAGGACAAGACGCGCGATTTGCCGAAATTATACTTGCCGGCGAGCAGGTCATAGACCTTCATGCCGATGCCGTAGAACGGCGCCTCCCACCAGGAATAATTCGGCACGACGAAGGGCAGGTCATGCACGATGTGCGGCGCATTGCGCAGCAGCAGCCCCCTCTCCTTGAGCGCTTCCATCACGAGTGAAATGTTGCCCTGCTCGAGGTAGCGGACCCCGCCGTGGACCAGCTTGGTCGAGCGGCTCGAGGTGCCCTTGCCGAAGTCCTCGCGCTCGACCAAGAGCACCGCGAGACCGCGGGAACTCGCGTCCACCGCGATCCCGGCGCCGACGGCACCGCCGCCGACCACGACGATGTCCCAGGGCTCGGTGCGCTCCGCGATACGCGCGAGCATGTCTGCCCGCTTCATGCCAAGGCCTTGTTCCAACCCTTCGCGCGCTGCACCGCATCTTGCCAGCGCCCATATTGGCGTTCGGCCCGGGCGCGATCGGCTTGCGGCGCAAAGACTTGCGGCGCCGGACGCGTCGCTGCGATCTCGGCCACGTCCCGCCAGAAGCCCGTGGCGAGACCGGCGAGGTAGGCGGCCCCTTGCGCCGTCGTTTCCAGGATCGCGGGTCGCTCCACCTCGATATTGAGGACATCGGCCTGAAATTGCAGCAGCAGGTCATTGGCCGCGGCGCCGCCGTCGGCGCGCAGCCGCGCTGCGCGGGTGCCGGTATCGTTCTGCATCGCCAGCAGCACATCCGCGACCTGAAAGGCGATGCTCTCGAGCGCCGCGCGGGCGATGTGCCCGATCTGCGTGTCGCGTTGTAAACCGATCAGCATGCCGCTCGCATAGGGGTCCCAATGCGGCGCGCCCAAGCCGGTGAAGGCCGGCACGAGGACGAGGTTGCCGGAGTCGGCGACAGACTGCGCGATCTGCTCGATGTCGGGGGCCTTGGCGAAGAACTGCATCTTGTCACGCAGCCACTGCACGACAGCGCCGCCGATGAACACGCTGCCCTCGAGTGCGTATTGCGGCTTGCGGTCGAGACTGCAAGCCATGGTCGTGATCAATTGCTCCCGCGAGAGCGTGAATTCATGGCCGGCGTTCTGCAGGAGGAAGCAGCCCGTGCCGTAGGTATTCTTGGCATCGCCCGGATTGACACAAAGCTGGCCGAACAGCGCTGCCTGTTGGTCGCCGGCTATGCCGGCGATCTCGATATCGGCTAGTCCCAAGGATGTGCTGACGCGCGCGACGCGCCCGCTGGACCAAACCACCTCGGGCAGCAGGCTCTCGGGAATGTCGAGCAGGCACAAAAGGTCCGTATCCCAGCGGTCCTCGACGATGTTGTACAAGAGCGTGCGCGAAGCATTCGTGCGATCGGTGATGTGGTGCCGGCCACTCGTCAGGTTCCAAATGAGCCAGCTGTCGACCGTGCCGAAGGCCAGCTTTCCGGCGGCCGCCCGAGCGCGGGCACCGCTGACGTTATCGAGTATCCACGCCAGTTTCGTCCCCGAGAAATAGGGATCGAGCAGCAGTCCGGTCTTGTTGCGGATGCTTGCCTCGTTGCCCTCGCTCTGCAGGCGCTCGCACAGGCCCGCGGTGCGCCGATCCTGCCAGACAATGGCATTGTAGATCGGCGTCCCGGTCTCGCGGTCCCACACCAGCGTCGTTTCGCGCTGATTCGCGATGCCGAGCGCGACCACGTCGCGCGGGCGGATGCGGGCGCGCGCCAAGGCCTCGACCGCGGTGTCCAACTGGGTCTTGAGGATATCGAGCGGATCGTGTTCGACCCAGCCTGACTTCGGGAAATGCTGCGTGAATTCGTGTTGAGCGCTACCGGCAATTTGGCCGTCATGCGTAAACAGTATTGCCCGCGAGCTGGTCGTGCCCTGGTCGAGCGACAATATATATTGTGTCATTGGTAGCTCACCTAGCGCCCGCCGCAGCGTCTCACACTAGTACAGCGCGGCACGGTTGTCGATGCGGTTCGTCGGGGGTGCCCCGCATGGCCCCCAGGCGAGCGCTCGAGCAGTTATTTTGCGGGTGGGTAAGCGAAGCGGCGATACTATAGCCGGAACATTCCGCCATCCCGCGGGGGCCAAATGATCCGGAGACCATCATGCCTCAGTTCAATACCACGTTTCCGCTCGCCGGCCGCAACGTGCAGCGCCTCGGCTACGGCGCAATGCAACTCGCGGGACCCGGCGTGTTCGGGCCGCCGCGGGATCGAGACGCGGCGATCGCCGTGCTGCGCGAGGCCGTCGCCACGGGCGTCAATCACATCGACACGAGCGACTTTTACGGACCGCATGTCACCAACCAGTTGATCCGCGAAGCCTTGCATCCGTACCCTGTGAATCTGGTGCTG
>Ga0116231_10010543_pt1 | contig 14820 bp, 9 predicted proteins | sample S1TSphgellanicum_2_FD_89695 | JGI IMG/M metagenome (GOLD analysis project Ga0116231, IMG submission 89695) | Host-associated microbial communities from peat moss isolated from Minnesota, USA - S1T2_Fd - Sphagnum magellanicum MG | ecosystem: Host-associated > Plants > Peat moss > Unclassified...
GAAGGAGGAGAAGGAGAAAAAGGGAGGGAGAGAGAAAGGAGGAGAAAGAGAGAGAGAGAGGAAAGGAGAGAAAGAGAAAAAAGAAAGAAAAAAGAAGGAGAGAGAGAGAGAGAGAGAGAGAGAGAGAGAGAGAGAGTTAACCTGAAAATGTAGGAGGGCAAGATCCCCATCTAAGAGATTGAGGATCATCTGATGGTCCAGCCACCTTGGAAATAGCTGCCACCAATGTGGCCCGCTAGAAAATGCAAGAAGAGCATTCCGGGCATTGACAACAATAATTCGTGACCTCCCTGGAGCTGCACATGAACAATCATAGTCAAGGACTGAACTGGGACAGCCAGAACACACATGAAGGTGAGTATAGAGATAAATGCCTGTGTAGTGTTGTTAGGCCTTCAGATGTGAATGTTTACAGCAAGAAAGGAAGCCAATCTGAGACTGCAACTTCAGTAACAGACAGAAAGATACAAAAAAGAATTGAGGGGGCTACTGCAAGTAAAGTCAACCTACACATGGGTGTAGCATATGTAGTTGTACATCCTGAAGCTCCTTTGATACCCTTTAATTGGAACTTGTAAGTGAAGCGTGAAGGTGCTTCATAAGTATGTTCAGAGGTGCCTCCCCATGGCTTTTTCCACTCACCCACAAAACCTCTGGCATTCATGGATTTCAATTCCAATGCAATTGGAGCTGCATTGTCACGCTTTCCCAGAATGCCACCATTCACATTGTGATGAGCAACTGGGATGTGGCTTGGATCTACTAGATTTTCCATCAGTGTGTCAAATCCATAGTCCACATCTCGGAATGTTGCCACAGCACACCAGCCAGGTCCATCAGTACCTACAACCCAACATCCACATGAAAAAAAAGAAGGACATCAGATGGAGTTTAAATAACAATATCAATTGAAACCTAGTACATATGACAGACATACACTTCAAATTCAACTCCAATTTTGCTCTGCAGAATACTATTTTCCCGAATCATGATGAGATGATGCAACTCAACAGAATCTGATAAGTCAAAATACCTGGTGTAATAGGGGGGAGAGTCTTGTCAGCTAGCTCCTGCCCATATTCATCAGGCCAAATGAAGAGAATCCCCTGTTTCACGACAGTTGGAAATGATACACAATGGGCCATTTTGTTTCCTGGAAAAAAGCACCCAACATTCTGAAGATCTAAGTCTCCCTGAACACATAATGAATTGTGCCAAAGGTTCTCTCATTTTGTACAAGAAACAATTCTTGCAGAATACCATTTCAGAAGGTGGTGGTTTTTCTCATATTCACCAGCAGCTTTGGCTTCAGGACCCTCTGGCTGAGCCTGAGGAATGCGTGCACATGAGCCATCTCCCTTGAAGGACCAACCATGGTAGCAGCATTGCAGACAGCCTTGTTCATCAATCCTACCTTCTGATAAAGGTGCTAAACGATGTGGGCACATGTCGACAAATGTCTGCCACTTTGACAACTGCTTATCATACCAGATTACAACCTTGCGTCCGAGTATCTGCAAATTGCAAGGATTTGTGACATTAGTGCATTGCTCTAAACTAAAGAAATCTCCAGAGAAATAGAGGGAATAACAAGAGAGGAAACACTTGAGATACCTACCTACATGAAGATGGCGAGATCACTGACCATATGAGACTTACAGATTCTCCAGTGAAAATCCATTGACTACACCAATGAGACATCCCCTTCCCACAAGTATGGTGGAATGGAACCAAGATCCTGACCTGGAATCCATGGGGAACAGCCTTGTCCATGTCAATCTCTGGACATACTGGGTACCAATTTGATTTCCATACAAAAGAATCTCTTGCATCTGCATTTTCCACCAATGACTCCTGCAACACCCACAAAAAATTGGGAGTTCCAGGATAAAAGAAGCACAAGGAAATATGCTAGGATTTCTTAGGTGTGATCTACTAGGGTTTTGTTTCTTGCATTGAAGGTGTGATCATCATATGATCATGAGGAAATTGGATGCTGTTCCATAGAAAGTGCATAGCTTAGAAATGGAGGAAGCAGCATGACGTGATGCAACACTCTTTCTGTCACATTTTGGTTTGCAGATTTACAGAAATTTTAGATCAACCTCTCTCTGTCATCTACCATTTGTGCAAGAAAAAGTGTTGTGCTGTTGTGGCATGGACAAAAAAATGTGAAGCTGAATTGTTTTATGCAGCCCTGCGAGAAGTGGGTGTGTACCTCGGATTCCTGCGAAGTCTCAACATCTGACATAGGTGGAGATGCCACTGTACAAATCCATCTCTTATTATTATTATTATTATTCGTAACAGGCTCCCTGGTTTTTAAAGCCCATGCCACTATTGAAGCTCCACGTCCGGCAGCAGCAAAAGTCAAGGGGCGGTGGTGATGCCGCTGGTGGTCTTGCAAATCAGGTTGAAAACACAGACTGATGATCTCCACTCCCTTCCTCCTCCTAAGCCTCCAGGCAAATCTACCCCCAGAAGTAATCCACCACCAAGAGGAGCATCACAAAGACTTCAGTTTACCATTCATCCCTTATAGGTAGCTAAACTTTGTGACAATTGGATGCGTTGGTTCTCAGCACACTCCAAATTGTAGAAATTCTGAGAACTGTGCTCAGGGCTAAACTTTCCGGCAGCGATTCAATTCAGGAGCATTCAAATCAAATCCCCCAAAATAATAGGTACTAAAGCCTTTTGCTACTTCAAATTGAGTAAAGTGGCATTCCTTGACCTCAGTGATGTGTCTCTCACTGCACTTCACCTCAGTGAAATGTCAAAAAATCCCCACTTCCTCTCCCCCAAAAAAAAACTAGCCCTTCCAAAGTGCTCTACAAATCACTAACCTCGATAGCGTCGCAGGTTGCGAATCCAGACGGAACGAAAGCATAGATCTGGTGGCACTTAAACTTCCCACCTCTACCATAGGCAGCGAGAAACTTGACATGGTATGCATCTTCTTCTTCTTTTTCTTCTTCTTCTTCTTTACAAAGCTCTCGCAACACACTTACTTCCAAGCTAGCTCTCTATACACGACGCCTCCCAAATAATAATAAAAAATAAACATCAAAGAAGAAGAATCTTTGAAGCGCTCTCTCTCTCTCTCTCTCTCTCTCTCGCTTACTGTCTCCCTTGCATACTTGTCCACGCTCTCAAATTACCGATCTTGCTGTGTCTTTCTCTTCCTCTCCTTGTTCTTCTTCCGCTTCCTCTTTGTCCGTTCCGTTTGCTTCACGAGCAAGTCGTGAACGGGGTTCAGAGGAGAGAGTACCACGTCGCTGGAGCCTTGTTGGCGGAGTCGACGACGGATGGCGACAGAAGAATTGAGAGAAGAAAATCTCTTCCTATTTTGTGCTTGGAAAAATATGATGACTACGTAAGTAAAAACGCGGGAATCATTTTTGCTTGGACAGACAACAAGGCAAAGTTCTGATTGGCTGGATAGCAAAAAAAAAATATTACCGTAGGTAATGGAGCTGAAAATACAAAGGAAAAATCCCTTGATAATGGAGCTGAAAATACAAAGGAAAAATCCCTTGACGTATTAGGAGGGAAATCCAAAGGCTCGTTCCAAAAGCTTAATTAGTCATACATAAAGACCAGCTTGATTTTTTGCCTTTGTATTTTCAGGACTCTCCTTGTCCTGAAATTTGCAGTAATTGAAAACTCCTGGGCCTTACACGTTTTGGGAAGGTACAGGTTTTCAAATTCAGTACTCTATCTTTTGCATATTTGTGTCATTTTTCCCATTTTATCTTTATTGGGCCCCGCCCCCACAGGGTCAGGGCCTATCGCATTCGATCCAACTTTTGGAAGTTTTACCTTATTAAAACTGGTTTCACATTACTTGAACCGGTTCCTTTGCTGAAAGTGTTTACACTGTTTAAATTGAAAGGCCAATAGGTAGGGTGTTCTTTGCAAGGGCTATTAGCCCAGGCCCAAAATGGTGCCGAACTCTTTTGGGAAGAGAAACTTCATGCAGTCACTGGGAAGGCCCAAGCATGCACTCAAGGTGCCTTGTTTTTTTTCATTTTAAGTTTGGGGGCAGGGAAGGATTTTTTTTCATTTTTCCTTGGTTCTCAATGTGTTCTCACTATGTTCCCTTTGAGTTCCCATATGTTCCCCAACATGTTCTCCATACCACCTCACTTTTATGGTATATATGCTTTGGCAAATCTTCTCCTCCTTTCACTTTATAGATAGGGTGTTCATAGGAAAGGTTACTAGTCGAGGCCAAAAAATTTCTTAAGATCAATATACCCTAATGAAGGGCATACTCAAGGATATGTAAATCTGAAAAATATACCCTATTCATTTAAAAATAAATGTAAGAAATACTTGTATCCAAAGTCAAATGTGTCTGGGTATGTGGGTTTAAAAAATTAGGGGAAATACAGCTTAAACCCTAACCTTTGTTAATTCTAATGAGTAGATGGAGGCATTTCAAACCAAGTGAACTTCATTTTTTTAAAATAAATTACAATGGGCCATTTTGATTGACCCATCACCACAACAACAAGACAAATAGAAACTTTTGGAGCTCCTAAACTATAAATTTATATGTGAAGATGTAATGCTTCATTTCGGCCCACCTTATATATAGGTGAAAAGGGGAGAATTTTGAGCAAACCATATGGGATAAAATTGAAATGCCAAGAGAAGATAGGAAAACCAAAATGTATGTGTTTGTATATTTGTGGTTAAGGATAAATCAAACATTCTCATTCACTTACCTACTATGGAGTTTTGTAATGATATAAAATAAACACATGAAATAAAAAACTTAACAAAAATTGAATACTTTTTAATGGTGTAGTTCATTGGTAAAGATGTAGTTTATCAATGTGAAAGTGAAAGGTTCAATACCTAATATTTGTAACCTATGTGCATTATGGTAAGTTAGGTTAGGTTTTAATGTAAAAAAACAATTTTAATCTATATATAAATTTGACTAGTCAAATAGTTCACTAACTATTAATCATATTATAGTCATTCATTAATGTGATACCATAATAATATATATGATTCATCCTATATAACTTGATGAATGTTTTTTATGACTATAAGATGAAGAATGCCATGTTAAACATCTAATGATTTTTTGTTCTCAACAACTTGTTCAATATGACTAGGGCCTTTTAATCATATGTTGAATGTGACTACAAAATCACTCATAACTGAAGTCATAAATTTAAGAATTTCTTTTAATATTTTATTAATATTTGTTGCACTAATAGTCACACAAGGAAATGAAAGTGGAGAAAGAAAGGACACAAGTTAGATACTAAATGTTAGATGATTAATAAGAAAGGCATATAAGAAAAAATAAATAAACTACAAATGGTGATAAATATCTAAAGAATGGTTCCCATATATTACAAGATATGGCATATGTAAACATTAATTTAAATGAATTTCAAGCATCAAACGAGGTGAAATTGAATTTGGACATGTAAATAATAAATATGTAAAAGATATGTGTTTTTGAAATAACCTTTGAGGCCAAAGGCTAACTTTTAGGAACACCTTGGCTTGAAGCTCTTGCACAATGCAAAAGAGATGGATTTTCATCGATTTTTAAAAAAAATTACATTTTCTTGTGATACTTGTTGGGTAGTCAATATATTTGCTAGGTATCATGAGAAAAAAAAATTAAAAAATGACATGGGGCATTTCAAAAAACAAAATGCTTTGCAAGATCTATTTAATAAACTATTTTTACATTTTTCTTACCAACTTTTTACATTTTGGATAGGTTCTATTAACTTGTTGCAATTTAATATTAAATTATTCTTGGGATGACTCATATGATGCAACATCTGAGATTTGAAAAGAAATTAATAAAAATAAAAATTTTAAATTTTTTTGTGTACATGATGAAAAAAAAAAAATTGAAATTAAAATAAAAACGAACTGATTTTTTTTTTTGAAAAGAATTGATTATTTGTTTTGTCAATGTGGAAGCTGACCATTGGCTAGGGTATCTTTCTAGTTTTACTAAAATTTCTTAGAAATCTTTATCATATTGGTATATGAGAAAGCATATACTTGCCCACACTAGTAGACAATGGCAGAGAGGCCCCAGATGCTGAGTAAAAGAAACAAGAAACCATGAGAGGTGCTAATGAATAATGCCCATATGATGATATCTCGACTTATGATGGAGGATGCTTTGCATTTTTCTGCTATTATGAACTACAGACACCAATGCTCATGGATGTCTCGTCCGTCATGTTTTATCCACTCTTTGTTTTTCGTTCTTTCCCGTCATATTTCATCCACGTTCTTTTTGGGGGTCTCTTGCCCATTATATTTCATCCATGAAAGTTGGTTCATTCATCTGTCCCCCGCTCATTTGCACCCATTCATGTCTCGTCCATCATATTTCATCCCCTCTTTTTTTTTGGGTCTTGCCCGTCATATTTCTTCCACGTTTTTTTTTTTTTCTTGCCCGTCTTACGTCATCCGCTTTTTTTCTGGGGTCCTCTTGTCTGTCATATTTCATCCACGAAAGTTTGTTCATTCATCTGTCCGCCGCTCATTGCACGCATTCATGTCTCGTACGTCATATTTCATCCACGAAAGTTTGTTCATTCGTCTGTCCGCCGCTCATCCCCGCTCCTGGCACGCATTTGCGTGTACGCGTTTGTGTGCGTGTCGCGAGCTGCGCTTTCAGCGATGGCGGGCGTTGTCGGCATATCCGTGTGTTTTCTTCAGGTTCTGTTCCCTCGAAGAAGTTGTTAATCTGCGCGTTTTCTTGTTGTTTTTCCCTTGAAGATGTTGTAAAACTCTCTGCTTAAGCGTGTATTTTGATTTCCGCTCCTTATATCAGCAGAAAATTCTTCTCAACCTCTTTGTACACTCTGTTTTGCATCGCCACTTTTGAATGATCTTGTACTTCTTCTTCTTCCGAAAAGCTCCCTAGTCTACCAGTTCGAGCAATTCTCTCTCCTATTGTGTTTTTCCTCTCCAGTTTCTCTTGAAGTTTTTTCGCATGGCTTGATTCTGTTGCGATTGTTTCCTTTTCAAAAAAATTCGCACATCTTATCTCCCTCTGTCTCCTCCCTGGTGTTTTATTCAAAACTTGTTTTGGAATTTGACGGAGGTTCGACTCTTTAGGTCACTGACCGGCTTACGAAGCTTTAACAAAAAGGTAAGAGTCGCTTCATCTAGATCTCTTCTCCATTTCTGTTGGAAGTTTTTGTAACATATCTGAACTGTGGCCTTTAGTTTCTTTTTTTTTCCGGCAAAGTTCTTTTTCGCGTTTGGCTCCCGTTTGTAGTTATAACAGCGTTGTTTGTTTTGTTTTGTTTCTTAGTTCGCACGGTCATAAAGAATGGCATTCATATCCATTACATATCCGTGCGTGGAAGAGCCTGGCGGAATGCTGTGGCTCATCAAGTCATGTTCATTTGCACCGTGGATCCAACTTGTGTGCAGGGTTTTGGGAAACAATTTTGAAAGAATCGAATAGAGTGAGAGGGAGAGATGTCCACAATAACTGTGCCTCAGTATCTCAACTTGCAAGAAGACTGTTCTGCGCTCCGTAAAGCATTCAGAGGTATGCATTACTCACAATTTTGTTTAGTGTTTAGTTCGTAAGTCTTCTCTCCCGCTTCAAAAGGAGGAGGATCAGAATAATTCTGCCGGAAGATTTTGAGACAAAAAAGAGTTTCAGGTCTTCCTGCTGAGATAAGCTGTTACTGTGGAGTAAGCAATCTAGAGGCTTCCATTACTTCTGACTTTGTGCAAATGAGAGGAAGAAGTGCACATTTTATGTCTTTTACATGGGTGTCAGATTTTCCATGTGCAATGGAAGTAAATTGCACCAAAAACATGCTTACAGCTTTTAGCATTCTAACCCCATGTTTTGTTTTGGAGGGACTGCAGGGATAGGTTGTGATGAAAAAAAAGTGATTTCAATATTAGGTCACCGCACACAAGCCCAGCGCTTAGCAATAGCTGATGCTTACCAAAGGCAGTTCGGTGAGAACTTATCTAAGCGTCTCAAGTCTGAACTCCATAGCAACCTTGAGGTGTGTTTCTTCACCCAGTGCAGAATGAGCTGATATCACCAATTGAAGGGAACCCCACTTTTTCAGAATAACAATCCTTTTGGGCATGCTGATCTATTCCTTGATTTGTGGCATTTCTGAGACTCAATAAGAGTGGTTTGATTGTCCAACAAAAGATACTTAAGCAATCACTAGTTTACTTTCTTGAGTGGTCAGAGCAAAGGTCACTTTTTTGGCCACCATGGAAAGCTGCAAGCAATGGTGATCAAGTGTTTTTTTCACCTTCTGTTGTACCCCTTCGCTGTTCATGTCAATCGACATGCTGAAAGAGGCCACAGATAGGATAGTTGCATAGAATGGTTCATTTATTACCATGAATGCACTGATGAGCTAAATCTGGAACATGTGGACAATGCAGAGAGCAGTGCTTCTTTGGATGATGAATGCAGCAGACAGAGATGCAGTTCTTTTATACGATTCAATGTCGGGGCTTGGCACCAAAGACACTGCCTTGATTGGAATTGTGTGCGCTCGCACTCCCTCGCAGTTATACATTATCAAACAAGCTTATTATAACCTTTACCATAGGACACTAGAGCATTCCATTGATGCGGACACTAGTGGCAACTATCGGAAGGTGAGGTCATATTACTCAAGTTATCATGCCACTTTTGTTTTGAATTTTGTAGTGAACCTTGGACTTGTCTATCACTTGGAAGTAGACAGGAAAGTTGAACTACAGCTTCTGGGTTTTCATTTGAGGAGGGATCTTTCATTTTTTTTCCTGTCATGCCAGTGGCTGGCAGGTGTAATAATTTTTGTGTGAACTATTCTAGCTAATCTGAGAGAGAATGATAGTCACAGTTGTATCTCTAACTACCAGGAATTATGTTTACAGCTCCTATTGGAAATTGTCAAAGGCAACCGTTCAGAAAGCTTGGGGGTAGACCGACAACTAGCACTAGCTGATGCCCATGCACTATACAAGGCAGGTGAGGGCCGATGGGGCACAAATGAAGACACTTTCATTCATATTTTGGCAACTCGTAGTGCTGCCCACCTGACCACTGTGTCACAATACTACCTGCAAACATTTGGGCACTCACTTGAGAAGGTGAGTTTCACAAGTTCTCCGAGTGTAAGTTCACAAGCATCTTCAATGTGCCATGATGCACTGCTGAGTATTGACACACACAATTTGACTGTGGTCAAATGCCTCAGTGCACTTCTCAATTGATCTGGCAATTTTAAGGGTGTTGTCAAAAACACAACAGCATGAGGATTCTAGCCACTTTTGCTGTTCCAAAACTAAAAAGCATTCTGTCTTGAATATGTGCAGGCAATCAAGAAAGAAACATCGGGACATTTTGAGGATGCATTACTGGCTGTTGTGCAATCCACTTGCTACCCTGCAAAATTTTTTGCCCAGGTACTGGCTTCTTCCACTCAAAAGGTGGACGATGTTAGCACATTAGTTTGACACGTGTCAAGAGAGAAGGAGATATATCCAGGATTATGGTTTGAGTCATTCTAGAAAAACCCAAGGGTGAATGAGTTCATAAGCTGACATGACATCTAGTATAAGCACAATGCCTTGTCCCCAGTTACTTCATCTATTTCTGATAATTAGAGGGTGTGAAGAAAGTTTGGGGTGTTCCACATACCTTTGCTGGTTTTCAATGTCTTCCTTGCAGTCTCATAATTCTTGTGTTCTCACCTATGCAATTTCTGAAGCATTAGCTATTCAGTGGCCTTTGATCATTAACTCTTGCATTTGGTGTTGCAGGAGCTCTACCGATCAATGAAGGGTCTAGGAACAGACAACAGCTCATTAATCCGAGTTGTAACTACTCGAGCAGAAATCGACATGCACTATATAAAGGCTGAATTTGCAAATATGTACAACAAGACCCTGGAGCATATGATTACTGGTGATACATCTGGGAATTACAGGCAATTCCTTCTTACCCTTGTGGGTGGTGCTTAGTTTACAAACACAGGGCACCTGTTGTAAATGCTGCTTGTAAAATTGTTTCTCTAACACATTTTCACAAAATTGACAACCCTAGTGGAATATCAGGAATCGATCACCAGTATCCAACTGGGTGATAGTGTATTATTCTGTGTTGATCACAGTTTCATTGGGCACCTATTTTAGTGCAGTTCTGCTTTTAGGGAAAGAACAATACTGGGTTTGCTTTCTCCATCTTTTGATGGAAGAACAAAATAAGAGCTTAGGATTATAATGAGAAATCTAAGGACACTGATGCCAAGATTATACTTTAGAAATGTCCTTGGGCTTAGTTGCTTCTCTGTCATAGTGTGGTGGTTGTAGTATGAGGGAAGAAAGAATTGCAGGTACCTATTGTAATCCTGGTATAGCCATTGGGACATGGTTGGAAGGGCTATGTATATACACACTTCAGCAATTCAGGTAAATACTTGTGTTGGACCTTTTGTGTTAGTGACCTATTACTTAGTGTAGGTATCACCTTGGGCTCTCATTGGCCCAATGATTCCATAACCCTTCATTGCTTGGATGAAGATTTCATAATCATTCTTTCCATGAGAAGATGGCATCTTAATTCTCATGAAGGATGGTTATGTCTATTATTGACTTTAGGGTGTTGGTTAATTGGTTCTTATAGGATTAAGTAGCTTCAAGTTTTGAGTCTTTTTGAAAACCGGAAGACCCTCAAACTCCAGGTCTAGGGAATATTTTCAAAAATTAACCTTTTGATTTTCGAGTCTGAGTTAAGTTGTTTTTACCAATAGTTTCGGTTTAGGCTGGGATTTGTCTGGTTTATTTCTTGGAGACAATTCCAAAATTGATTTCTAAGCAACTTTGATTTTTTTGGATTTGGATGTGTGAAGTGTTCCTACCATGTTCCGAAAGGTTCCCATGGTGTTTGCAATGTTCTCAATGTGTTCAACATGTTCTCAATGTTTTCAAAATGTTCCCAACAACAAGAGAACAACATAAGGAACATCACAACATATGCAAAGACAATTTTGATGTTATTGGAAATGTCCTCATATGTTAAAAACTAATCCCATTGCATAAGTTTAAGGCACATTTTCAATCAACATGCTCCAAGTTTATTATTAAAAGCTATCATGGCCTATCATAATTGTTTCATGACAGAACAAACCCCTTCACATTCACTTTTAATTTTATATAATAAGATTCCCGTATTGCATTATTGCATTCCACCAAAAATACAACACCTTATTACTCCCATTTGCATCACTCATGAATCCCACTACATATCAACCACTCCCATTTAAGATTTTGGTAGGAAACTTGTAAAGCTTCAATTTTCACCTTTCTTTGGAAATTCAGACAAGAGAAGAAAACTCTTATATAAAGTATTGCAATAGTATGAACAAAACAATTCCCTCATGCATATGCGCCAATTTATTACATTCAGCTTATGTTGCTCTTGGAGTTCCCACAAAAATAGATCTCACTTCCCATTCATTTCTAAGTCTTAGAAAATAGAAACCAAAGTAATTTCAAGCACACAAAACTTGAGGTTGTGAAACAATTTCAAACTACCTTTCAAACTCCCAAGAGATTCTCATCATTTTCAAATGTGCCTCTATTATGAAACATTTAATCAACAAAGAAACTTCCATTTAAAATTAATAGAGAATTTTTGAAAGATTTCAAACCTAAACACAAGGTTATGCCAAGAGCCTTCATCTCATCAACATGATACACTTAAAAACAAAAAGATTGCAAAAATATGTGCTTAGCTTCCAAAAAAACACGCCACATAAAGTAATCTGCTTCTCATTAAATCCTCTTTGCCACATCCTAGGAACCTCCACATGATAAATTGCATTCAAGAAGCATCACACACCCAAAGGTAGGAAGCCTATTTTATGAAATGTACACTAACAAATTCAAAAAATAGCACCAACATTCCACGGTCACAAGCTCCTTATTGAAGAACAACCTACAAAACAAAATATCACCTAGAACAAACAATGAACATAGTCTAATACAAAGAAAATAATAACATGGATAAGCTCGATCAAATCCCTCTACTTCACATGATCACCAACCATCAAAATTTTTGGCACTCTCTACATTTTTCATCATCCATTAAGTCCAACCTTCATCCCCCTTCCATTCAATAGATTCTAGATGCAATTTGATGCCACACTAGGATTTAGGACCCTTGAACCTAAAGACCTTAAATCCTATCTAAAGCTAAGACCTTAGCTCCTACCTAACGCTATGACTTGGAACCTATAAAAGAACCCTGAAGACTTGCCGGGTCTTGGTCCATGTACACCCACCAGATCTGGTTCTTAGACTTGGATCCGGACCTAGATCCAGCTGAAAACCTGGAATTGGCCAACCCTAGTCTCAAACCTACCATGAATACTCTTGGTGCTTATGTGCCTTGACTATACAAGCTAACCTACATGATCTCGCCTCAGCGATGAGACTATCCATGGTAGCCTGTACACTCTGGCTGGTTACCTAGTCCATAACTATTTCTAATTTTGAGCTTACTAGTACTTGGGTTGTAGTTATAAAAGTTCTCTCCATGAATCTGATGAAAGTTCATCAATTCTCTTGAGGTCGCAAATTGTTACTGACTGTGTGTTGAAGACGCTAATTATCATCTGTGCTCCTCCAGTTTGATCTTAAATTGAACTCCCCATTCCTATCACATTGGAGTCGTCATCGAGGATTTTGCTGGTTTCAAGCAGTGTGACTTAAATGCATCTGGACACAACAACAGCCATGGTTCGCCATAGCTCAGGTGCAGAAAGCTCTGAACACACACACACACACACACACTTCAGAATTTACCTATGAGAGAGAGAACTCTGTCTATTTTATCTTCAGGGCGCCCTGTAATTGAAGAGAAAAGCTTCGACTATTAAATCAAATACAGCGTAGAGAGATTGCAGAGAGTTTCAAGATGGTTTTCTTGTTTCTTTCAAATCCGGTACCATTTTTTGTTTTAATGCTTCACATCAGAACAGACGGTGCAGCAACCTGTGTGATGAATCATGAGAGAGACCCAATTGCAGTTTTGCTGCCAGAGTTTTAGTTGGGTTTTGACCATTACAACAGAGAAAACAACAACAAATTTTGTCTGGATCCCACCATGTCCTCTATTCCATTTTCTGACAAAAACCCTAATTCTCATCAAACTCTCTAATCAATGCAAAGCAGGTCAGCAAAACATGCGCCAAAAAAAGAAAAAAAGGTGGGCTGGCCACCATCCACAAGAGGTCATAGCCAAATTTGGGTACAGAGGTGACAGAGGTAAGTAGAAAATGCTAGGAAACTTGCTATTTTATGGCTACAAATTATTAGGAACTAATACTTAAATATGGCGATTTAAAAACTTTTTCCCTTGCAATATGGGGACTTTGTGCAAATTTTTTCCAAAAAAAAAAAACTCTTTGGACCCTTTTTCACACACATGTTTTCGTTGTCAAGTAGAGAAATTTCGCAACAAAAAGAAAAAAACACTGAATGCAAGGGGGCCAGCTTGAAACAGAGCTCCAGGGAGCAGGATGATAATGGGTAGGGTAGTAACTAGTAACACACCAAGCATGGTGTTTTTTAAAGAACTTTTTGTTTGTAGCCAAAGTGGCAATCATCCATAAGAAGATGTACAAAAGTGGCAACCATCCCTGAAAAGATTTAGCTAAATCTGGCTATAAACCAAATATGAAGTACAAATCTTTAATGATTCTTCTATATTTCGGCTACACACTGTTTAGGGTTTTCCTACAGTTTTCTCAAAACTTATAGCCATAAAGCTGAATCTTTTGTGGGTTCATTTCCACTCATGCTAAATCTCTTGTGAGATAATTGCCACCCATGCCATTTTGCAAAACGGAAAAAAGAAAAAGAAAAAGAAAAAAGGCTGGTTGGGTATATTGATTTTAGTATATCAGTTGGACACAAAATTTCAAACAATATATAAGTTGATATGGACTTTAGTAAATTTCCAAACCAAGTAAGAGTATGGGTGTAAAGGCCTTGCAAAATTATCAATTCAAGTAATGGCAAATGATGAAGATTTTACCTTATTCACAATGGTAGGGGCAAATATTTCATCATTTACCTACCTTATTACATACCATGTGGGTATAATTGCATAAACATAGGGTAAAAAAATATTTTCACAAGTATGGCATAATGTTTCTAATTGATGAAAGACAATGACTTGGACAAATGGTGTTGCAAACAGAAAAAAAAGTGAAATTTCAACAATCTTATTTTAAAAAAACACACAAAGGCACAAATTTGATCAAATCAATCAATAGTATTAAAAAATACTTTCAATGCACTTTTTAAATGACAAATGATAGTAAAATCTAAAGAGGTTCCAAGAGCATATGGTAAGGTGCACCTGTACTCATAAAGGGCTTCCAACAGTACTACCAGCCAAACAAGGGCCCAACATAAAATGCTCACCAGGTTTTGATGGCAAGCTTGGGCAGCAAGGGGCATTGTGGTTTGGGAGATCTCACCCTGACAAAACAATATGGAGCAAGGGGTGTTTCACACTGTGGCCTTGCCATTTACATTAAAAAGTATCTTAAGGCAAAAGATGAATCATGGAAACTCAAATATTTCACCATGCAATAATATAATCTTCAAAAAATCCTCTAAAACAAACCAAAATCCTTCAAGATATTGTAACTCTATAACTAATCTCAAGTTTCAACACAAGCCAAAATATCATCTTTCAGAAATCCTCAAATAAAAATAGACCTATTATTACCTAGGGGCCAAAATCCCTTAAGCTACTATACTCTATAA
>Ga0116231_10010544_pt1 | contig 14814 bp, 10 predicted proteins | sample S1TSphgellanicum_2_FD_89695 | JGI IMG/M metagenome (GOLD analysis project Ga0116231, IMG submission 89695) | Host-associated microbial communities from peat moss isolated from Minnesota, USA - S1T2_Fd - Sphagnum magellanicum MG | ecosystem: Host-associated > Plants > Peat moss > Unclassified...
TGTATAGCATAGGGAAAAATTTCTGGAAATTTGACAAACACAACTCGAGTTTAGGTAGAATTTTATTAATTTATGAATCCCCAACAAATGATTAGCAGAATTTTATTTTATTTTTCAACAAAAAGGTCTACTAACTAACCTTCATTTTTTAATTTGCAGAATTTCAACAATTGAAAATGGGTTGCTTTACAAAGAATACATGCCACCTCCATCTTGGGATGGGTTGTGATCGCAAGAGAGGGTTCTTCTAGGCTAAGAGTTATATGGGGTTTACCTCCCCTCTCATTAGTCGATTTGCTTCATGTGATTGGTGAAAGGTTAAGTTTTTAATGTTTCCCTTTTCTCCTTGTGGCCCACAGTTTTTGGGTTGTTTGTTTGCATGGACTTCAGTCCTTGGCCCTTGTTTCCTTTTTTTTCCCCCCTTTTTTGGGTGTGTACAACACGAATGGGTTTGGAATCGAAACTGTGTATGTTTATTACATAGCTATGAAATTTATGTTCTTGGTTGCAAAATTATTCTTTCACCCTTCTATTGTTTATGTAAACTTCACCATTTTCCTATCATGAACTCAACACAAACAACACCAAAATCATTCAAAATCAAAAGCCTTTCAAAAATCAAAACTTCAATTTTAACAAATTTTACATTCATATCATAACTTTGTACAAGGGGAGATGTTTCTCAAGGTCACAAACACCCCCTTATATATTAACCAAAAGGAAACTAGTCAAAAAACTTCCTAAAACTTATCCACCACATGGTTCTCCAAATAATAAAAAAAAAACAAAATCACAAGAAAACAAAATCACATGGTTCCCCATGTAATTTCACAATTAATCACAAAGAAACAATATCACAAGGTGCACATGTGATTCCATAATTAATCAAAAGGAAACATAATCACATGGTGCACATGTGATTCCACAATTAATCACAAGAAAACAATATCACATGGTGCACATGTGATTCCATAATTAATCACAAGGAAACAAAATCATATGGTTCCCCATGTGATTCCACAATTAATCACAAGGAAACAAAATCATATGGTTCCCCATGTGATTCCACAATTAATCACAAGGAAACAATATCACATGATTCCCCATATGATTTCACAATTAATCACAAAGAAACAATATCACATGGTGCACATGACATAAATTAATGCACCATGACCAAATTATGGAATCCTACCACTCAACTTACCCCTTTAAACAATTACCTCAGTAATTATGTAATTACATCAAGTTACACACCAAGTTACAAATGCATTCTTTCTATAAAGTTTGGCAGGGTTTCATCAATAATAATTACAAGAATTGCACCAATATTTCACAACATTCAATGGTAATGTGGTGGCAAGGACAGACCATCATTAATGTAACTTGCCCTATGACCGAACACCACCCATGACCAAACACCCAAAAAATTCACAACTTGGGGGGTCAACAAATGAGGACCACTTTATGGCTATTTGTATATTGCCCTATCACCGAATGCCCAATGATATAAAGTTTTGTTTGGCATTTCTTATAGTTCCAACCAATGAATTAGGGTTTATGTTGGTTATGGAAATGTCATATAGTTTTTATATAAAAATATATGTTCATTTATTTAGTGCAAGGTGTTTAGTGATAAAGGATTAAACACTAGTGTAACACACATTTATGTGTACATTTATATAGTCCATGACCACACTCTTGAACATAATTGTTTGGTGAAGGGGGTTTTTTTGAGGTAGACTTATAAATTTTTATATACTATATGTGAAGGTAATGTTTGGCCATGGGCTCAATAAAATCATAAAATATTACACACACTTGTGCAAATGTACAAAGTGAAATTATACTTGGGGCTTAAAGTGTTTGGTGTAAGGTGTGATTTAAGGCAAATCTACAAACAAATATTTTCATTACGTGTTTTTTAGTGTTTGGTGATGAGTACAAACTTTAACATTGAAAGGGTACAACATAGTTAAGGATTCTAGCAACACATTAAAATGATCACATTAAATTGCAAAGTTTGTGAACAATCTAAGGATCTAAGAAACTATTCAATTTACTTTCTTGCCAAAACAACACAACACAATTAGAATGAATTGTAAGACATCAACTTAACCTAGTTCAATTGTAAATCAACATGTCTAGACTACCAAGCCATGTGGAAGATGAATTCCAAACATTCTTAAAGTTACTTTGTCCTAGTGCAATAATGCTTAAATCAAAAGTGCCTAAGGAAAGCATATTAATGAAAAATGAGTTGCTTAGCAGAGTGAAAGAGGAGAGCATAGATTTGCCTAGCAAATGGAAGGAGGAAACTGAAGAGCTACAAAGCAAATTGAAAACGTACCTAGTCTTGTAGATCAAAGTGAAAGAAGAGAGCATAGGGCTACCTAAGATAGAGAGCCACCAAGATGAAAGCATAACTGCATGTATTGACAAGATTTACAAGGAAAGTTTCAACAAGTTTATTAATTTTTGTTGGATAGCAAAATTTGTTGTCTTTGCAATAGGAAAGATTGTACCAACAATGTGGCATCGCAAATTTCCTAAAGCTAAAACACAATGTACAATTAGATACACTCCAACAACTTACACAACAACAACAAATGAAGATTTAGATTGGACTAATTTTGCAAACATCTTTGATTTCATCAACCCAAATGTTTTCACATATGAACATGTATTGAACAAATTCCTTCACCTAACACACTTTTCTTTTTTTTGGTCTAAACATAAAAAATATGAAAGAGTACCACTTGTGAAGCTTGAACACATGCCACTAAGCTTTTGGAGGTTGGGTCTAGAAAAACTGGAAGCATCATGATGCTCAATGACCCTCGTAGGAGACAAAGTTTAGTGGTGGACTAGTAGGTAGTGGACAAGGAAAATGTCCTTCCTCAAGCTAGATCAAACATGACAACACAAAGGCGATCAACAACAAATAAAATGTTTGCTATAAATCCAAGAGGCAACTAGTCAAATAATCATTAAAGATAACCATGGATACAGTTGAACATGGCATTACTTCTTTATGAAGGGCCAACAAATTTTGGGGCATACCTATAACTTCACTTTTTTAACACCTAAATGGAAAGACTAGAAGTAGGAAAATTGGACCATCGAGTGTACTAATAGAAGAAGAAGATGAAGCTATTGTTACATGGGTTTTGAGTATGCAAGAATGTGGGTTGTCCATAACACTACAACAACTCAAATGGAAGGTTCCAAAAGTTACTCAAACTCAACCTACCCCATTTCAAAATGGGGTGTTTGGGGATTTCTAATGATATTGGTTTAAGCACATGCATCCATAATTGACATCTTGCAAAAGGATTGCAGATCAGTAGAGCCCAAGGCCTCACCACCAATCTTGCAACTTATTTTACCAAAACTTGACATCCTTGTACACCCAACATTAATATTATCCAGATCACATTTGGAACTCTGATGAAACTAAAATTCAAACAAGAAAGCAATCAGGAGCTAGAGTTTTAACAAAAAAGGGCTTTCATCAAGTATACAACACCATCCCAAAATCCAAGGAATGGTTAACCATCACTTGTGTAATGAATGTAGCAGGGGGATTGATAACAAGATTCTACATATTTCAAAATGAAAGAATAAAAGATGGTTACATTAAGCATTGCAAATTTGGAACATGTATGGTAGTCCAAACCAAAGCATGGATGACAAGTTTTTTGTTCAAGGAATTTTTGCCATTTTTCAAAAAAGATAGTTGCAAGTGGAATCTCTCTAAGTAACTGTCATCTATTAATTATAGATGGGCATGGTTCACATGTTAGCCTAGAAGCGATAAAATAAGTCACCAATTTGGGCTAGATATGATTACCCTACCTTCACACACCTCCCATGATTTACAACCTCTAAATGTGAATTATTTCAAGATTTTCAAAATAACTTTCAAAAAAGAAAAAGATAATAACATGGTCAATAATAATTACGAGTTAGACAAGATTGTTCTTGCAAAGTGGGTAGATAAGACATTAGATGTAGCTCTTTCCAAAAGAAACATCAATAATGGGTCCAAGGTTATAAGGATCTAGCCTTTTAATCCAAAGGCTATGGATGGCAAGACTAAGCCTAGTGAACTATACATTGCAGAAAACATCATTGCATCAAATGAAAAGAATGCAGAAAACTTTAATGAAGGTTTAAATGATACTCAAGATTGGGGTGAACATGGAGTAATTGTAGAGTTGATCAACATAGGTGATGCAAAGGAGCCTGATACAATAAGTTATGATGATGATGTATAGGAGCAACCATTAAAGCATTATGTGGAAGAGCCTAGAAGTTATGTTATTTTAAAAAATACATGAACATAAATTGATATGGATTGCATAGCTAACCTAAATGAACCTACAGATGTGTCTGAAGGGCAATTGCCACATTTGTTTGTAAGGAAAACATGCAAGAAAAAGCTATTAGTTGATTATAGTCAATCCCATGTTGTTACCTCTAACAAATATCTACAAATTATGCTTTAAAAAGTTATGGACAAAGAAGTAACATAAATAATCAAAAAACAAAGGAGAAAGGAAAGGGAGGAAACAAAGCGAAAATGTGCAACAAATTCACATATTGCTACAAACAAAGCAACTAAAAAGCTAATTGAGAAACGATATAAGGTAGATTTCAACCGAGCTTGGTCTATAGTGGCAACTAAAGAAAAAAGGCACAAATTTCACCATAACTTCCAAGTTGGTTACAAAGCCCATCCATTAAGGTACATGGGTGTAAACTTGGGCATTTTAACACCTACATAGTTAGAAGTTAAAGCAAGGGCAAGGGCAAATATGTTTGCAAAAGGCCATGTTCTAACATGGCTACAACAACCTTCCACTAACTAACCAACAATAAAATGTGGGGGGGAGAAGAGGAGAAGAGGAGAAGTACAACAAAATAATCAACATCCAAAAAGAGGGTTGGAGGTCTAGGAAGCTCACCAAGTTAGAGAAGGGGGTTGGAGGTTCAAAAACTTTTCCAACTTGGAGAGGGGGGTTTGAGGTCCAAGAGGAATTGGGCACAAAAAGAGAGGAAGCAAATCAATGTGAAAGAAAAAGATAACAATAGAAGAGTTAGAGACAAAATCAAACAAAGATAGAAAAGGAGCCTAGGAGGCAGTCTAGACAAAATTGAAGAGAGAAAAAATTAAAAGGAAAGAATTCCTAGAGGTAAAAATGGAATCAAACAAAGAGAGAGAGAAAGAGGAGCCTTTTAGTTAAAAATAGATTTGACCGGAGAAAAATATTGAAAGAAAGATTCATAGAATCACAAAAGGGGCCCAAGAAGTTGTTAATGGAATTGGGGAAAAATAATAGCTAAGGATATTCTTGGCAAAATTGACCAATAAGAGAAAAGAGGTGGGACTTAGATCCTCTCCACCGGACCTTCTCAACCAGGAAGAGAGAAGAAGTAGGACCTCGATCCTCTCAATGGAATTAACTAGCACAAGAGAGGAGGCGATACCAAGGAATGAGATAGAATCGATTCACTTTCGTCACACCTTGCACATAGACAACAAACATTTTGGTCAGTTCAAAATACAAAGAAATGACATAAAGCAATCATGCCAACAAAGGGTTATGAAATCCATCGTGCGTTTAACTCACTTCATCCCTAAAGACCATGAGCAAATCAAGTTTGCCATCGTTTGTAACCATGGAACAACTACAATGAAAATGACTTAATGACTTGTTGAGTAGCTATGACCAACGACCAAAGAGACTCAATGACTTCATGTTGTAATGTGCATTGGGAGACTTCCTGTTGCAAAGTGCATTGGGATGAAAGACACAAAAGAAGGAACATCACCTAAACCCTAACATGGCAACATAAAATGTAATTTAGGACATTAGGGTTTTTAAAATAGTAGTTTGCTCATCACCATTGACCATGACAACTTTTGAAACTTTGGATCATGGCTCTTTTATGTTTGATGAACATTTTTGTATGAAAAATAACTCAATTTTGGCATCCATCTAGTTTGGACACAAGTGACATGGTGACCATTTGTTAGAAACTTGATGCTTGATGACAAGTTGCCATGTGTTTGTTGATCACAAGTGTTTGTTTTGGATTTTAAAAAAATTTATAAAGGACCTTTGTTTTGAAGGGGCATATCTGTTTCAATTGTACACCATTTGATGCAATCTAAATGGCTATGGATGCGCTTATAGGAAAGGAAAAAAATCTTTTTGAAGAATAAGATGAACCAAGCCTTCATCTGGGTGCTTATTTTCATCCGTTTGCTTAAGTGTTTGGTGACCACCTTGGCTACCCTACTTTCCATAATGATAGGAATGCCCATTTCTTAATTTTCAGAAGTTTAATACTCAAATAATAATTACAAGAAGTGCACTTCTATTTCATAACAACTAATGGTAACGTGGGATATGAATGCATTTAAAAAATTTCAGAATTTTAATAGTCAAATAATAATTACAAGAAGTGCACCTCTATTTCATAACAACTAATGATAATGTGGGATATGATTGCATTTTTAAAATTTCAGAATTTTAATAGTCAAATAATAATTACAAAGGTGCACTACTATTTCACAACTCCAATGATAATGTGCTAGCAAGCACAGTCTTTAGTTTCCATAATGATTTTGTAGCAATTGCATTTCTAAATTCTCCTTTTTTGGGGTTTCCTTTTTGAAAATTACTTAATGCCAAACTTTAGTGGGAGGCATGGTAGTAATTGCAAGATGTGAATTGTTTGAATTAAATGAGAATTTTCCTTTGGTTTCTTAAGATTTGTGACAAATTTCCTTGATAGTAATTTTTGTTGTATGATAAGGTGTGGCAATAATTGTCAAAATAAGCCATTTGATTAACTTTTATTTTTCACATGCAATTATCTATCTATGAAGGAAGGTTGTTTGTTTGTTTTGTTTTGTATATATGAGATCCACTGAACCAAGATGCTTTAGATCGTGTTCTTGGTCTCTCTAGAAAGCTTTTGAGGAGGAGGGGATGCATCTTGGTTTCATGGCGTTTGGACTTGCAGTGTAAAAGTTATTGAATATTGAATGAATTCTTCACTGAAAATTAAAATAAATTGTAGCTAAAAATTTCGAAGGAATTGGAATGTGCCTTTGATGTTGGAAATATCTTGATGAGGAAGATTTAATGGAATTTATTTGGTAAGATTTGGATTTAGAATGTTGGAGATATTGATTTTAAAGTGATTTTTGTCGCTGAAATTCAAATAAATTCCAAAAAACCAAGTTTTGGAAGGAAATTTTAGTTGAGGACGTGGTAACATTTGGGCCAACGGCATAGGCCACATTAGTATTTTTTTTTGAAAGCCAAAAGGTTTTAGAATTCAATTCATGTGCGATTGTATTTTTTTAAAGACATTTTTGGAATTACTTGTGAATTTTTACATTTTTGTGATAAGGTAGCCCAATTCCATGACAAGAATCAAGGTTGATCCTTGAAATGCAACTCAACAACCTTAAGTCCTCGCATGGGGTTTTTAACATGGCTAAGCATGTCCTTTTTAATATCAAGGCCACATGTGCAAAAACTAGATAATAGAAATATCTTTAAAATCAGTAAAAGATAGCACAAGTCACCTGAGTTTGGTCATACACAGGGTGAGATTAGAAAAAAACCCTACCAAAAAATACATTAACATTCAAGGGGGGGTGAAACTTAAAAAACCATCAATTATAGTAATTGTACTTGTAGGAGCAATGAAAATCTAGGTGTTAGTAGTGGAGTCGCTCAAGAAAAAAAAAGACAGGGTGAAACTTAAAAAACCATCAAAGTTGATGGTTTTCTGAGTTTCACCCTATCTTTTTTTTTTCTTGAGCGCTTACATAGATTTTCAGTACTCCTACCTATACAACTATTATAATTTTTCTCAAACCTTGTGCATTAAATGTTGAGATTCAACATCTCGTATTGAGTTTCAACATTTCATATTGAGGTTTCATAAAGTTTCCTTACTTTACGAATACCACTAAAACAAGAGTTTGGGGTTGGAAGGAGGCTCAAAGACAAGATGAAGACATGGTGACTTTGCATATTTCTTTAATAAGTGTTTCCTTGAATGAACAAACTTGTCCTTTACACATGAGATTTGTGTTAAAATTGATAATTAAACAATGAACCTATCATAAATAATGAACCTGATGCGCTCCCAAGTCCCTTGTTAATCCCAAATCGGGACCAAATCACTCAAGTTGCGAAATTGGAGAGGACTTGGGGCACGCTCCCAACTCTCAGCACTAAAAAGGGTAGAGGGGCGTGCTGAAGCTCTGGGATTGGACTAGGAAGAGGGACAAGCTATTCACTCACTTGAACCTGCATCAAACCAACCGACAAGTTGGTTAGTTCGCATTTTGGAGCACCCTTGATGCTAGGACAAGCCACAAGCAACCCTGGACTCACTTGACTCATCACGGCCCGGACTTGGGGGAAGCCACCACCTTCCCCCATATAATATTCTCTGTGTCTCACCGCTGCACTTGCATTTGAATGACACTTTTTCCTGGGATTCCCAAAATGGAGTCCCGAAATTGTCCCGGTTTGGATTCCTATGGCTTTGGGCGTTCATAACTTCTCGTTTCAACCTCCAATTGGGACGAGGTCTAAAGCAAACCTGTAGCTCTCCTTGAGAGCTTTCCAACAGTGTGTCACATTCCACCTACACATGCCGGAATTGGGTCGGTTCCTGACTTTTAATGGTCGGGAGTCAAATTGCCAGTTTGACCATAACTTGTGCTGCATATGTCCAAATGGCTCATGCAAGGCCATTTTGGACATCTACACTTCAAGACCTTTCCAACGATATAAAGAACACCTTGATGTGAGGTGTTTTAGCCCCTACAATTGCGTTCTGAGTTTTTGGGAGTTTGAAAGGACTCCCAAGTCCCATTTTCAGGAATGTGAATGGCGACCTCACACTTCCCTCAAAGTGGGGTTGCGACATTGTGCATTAAATGCTGAGATTCAACATTTCGTATTGAGTTTCAACATTTCATATTGAGGTTTCATAAAGTTTCCTTACTTTACGAATACCACTAAAACAAGAGTTTGGAGTTGGAAGGAGGCTCAAAGACAAGATGAAGACAAGGTGACTTTGCATATTTCTTTAATAAGTGTTTCCTTGAATGAATAAACTTGTCCTTTACACATGAGATTTGTGTTAAAACTGATAATTAAATAATGAACCTGTCATAAGTTAAGGTTTTGACAATCTATGGCACTCTCATCTTAAGGTCTCTTTCCATTAGGTTGTTGGGATCACAATTACACACAATTTGTTGTGACAAGAACAAACTAATCGAAAGCCACTAACATAGGGCCTTGTTTTTTGCTATATGGACATGAACTCTTCCTCAAGAGAGTTACGATTGAAAATATGTAGTTAATCAATATTAGGAAATATGGGAACATGTTTTTTTCCCCCTTAAAGCTAAATGTCACTTTGTGGCGAGTCACAATTTGAACCATAACTTTCAGTCCTTGCATTTGTTCAATGCTTGACCAGTAGAATGGTGAAATGAATGTGAGGTAAACTATAAACATGTCCCACACATTTAAATTGAGTATGGGTACCCACTTAATGAACGATAAAAGATGCACTGTCTACCATGCAGTTTCCCAAATTAATTGCAACTAAACAAAAAGATGGGTGTAAATGACTTGTAACACAAAGTTGAACCTTGTGGACAATATGTTTTGACAACTTAGTGGTCATTTGACATTGTTGTTTGTTAATAGTCTAGTAAGGCATCATGGTGCTAATTGGCTTGCTACTTGCCATGATCACATGTGTGGTAGAAAAAATGTAATATTAATGTTGAGTAGCAAGACTTGATGTAATCTCAACATCTATTATAATGCCACTAAAGGGCTGTTTACATTAGAGGCTTGGGCCATGGCCTATAGAACATCATGGTACCCCATTTATTGGATGTAACCCACAGGTCATGGTTAAGAGCCTTTGTTCATAATGTAAACATGCATTTTTTTTAATAAAAAAATATTTTGTTAAAAAAATTGGAAATATGATTGCCCTAACTTTTTATTCATCTCTTCTCTCTTCTTTTTTCTCTCTCATTTTAAGTTTTCTCTTTGGTTTTTTTCTTTTTCATTGTATCTTTGTTTTCTTTTTCTCTTCTTTTGCACCTTTCACAAACAATCACATATCATAGATGAGAGAAATAAGTGAATACGTATTGTGATGACTATGTATTTGTGTTTGTATATGTCGATTCAACAAGTGTTGAACATTCAAGCCTTGATTTTAGGGTATGGAATGGAAAAGTATACATTGTTTGTAGTCATGTGCAATTCATATGGAGGAAAAACAAATTGTTTGGGTTTTTCAGAAGTAATATGGATTCACAAATCGGTTGTTACTTGGTTTTTATATAGAAAACATGTTCAAGCAAAGGACTATGGTTTTCAATAGTACATTTAAAAACCTTTGTGACAAATTGATTCCACATTTGAAAAACAACATTGATATTTAATTTTGGTGGAAAATAAGGTTACAACAATTTTGATATGATTAAAAAGTTGAAATGGTTTACAATTAATGGGTGATTTGTTTGGAGTAGCCAAAAGTATTGTTTCAATGATTGTGAAAGACTTTTGTCACTTGGTAAGGTTTTGTCACTAACATCAACACTAATTAACATTAAGGTTTTTAAAAGATTTCAATGGCTTCGATTGCAATTGTACTTTTGCAAAATCACAAAAAATCATAATTTAACCTTTTTTTAGCACTCTTGAAAAAAAATTGCATCCCTTTTTCCTTAAATCGAAATCAAAGTGTCCACCTCAAAAATTTTGCACTTCACATCATTTCCTTTTTTTTCATTAAAATTTGAAAATAATTCTTCCTTTTTGGTAGCCACACTTTTTGGTTTCTTTCTTTTGTTACCCACATTGGTTGGCTACACCCTCTTCTTTGAGGTAGGGTGGCTAAATTCTTCCTCTATGAACTCCACAATCCTTCTTATTTTGTCCACAAAATTTGAATGTTGTGAGAACAAAATAGGGGCTTGTTCTTTAATAAATTTTACATCCTTTTCATTACAAAGGATCTTTGTATGTGAAGGTTAATAATTCCTTTCTACTAGTTGAAATGCATTACAATTGCACATTTTCGAAGATGGTCCATGCTTGGAAAAGGTCGCCCACATTTCTTGGAAATTTTGATGCCACCCTTATGATTGTGAATAATCTTCATGATTCGTGGTTGAACAAAAATGTGAAAAAAACTTAACAACAAATTGCATTATCCTTAAACAACTCTAACGTAACAAGATTTAGTAACTTGAAGAACATTAAAAAAATGATTAGGGGAAAGAGACATTATCCCTTTTTATTATGGTGTTTAAGGTTTAAGGGGAAGAATTTTGTGGGGGTAACCACCAACAACTCCTTCCATTAAAGGAAAGACATAATATTTTTTCTTTAATAATTTTTAAACCTTGAGGGCAACAATTTTGTGGGGGGAACCACCAAAAATTCCCTAAATTTGGTTTTTCAACAAAATCATAATTTTCAAAAATTCATGAGCATTAAGTGCCTAAAAATTTCTAGGGGGGAGCTTCCAAAAATTCCGCCCAATTTTACTTTTTTTAATTAAAAAAGATTTAAAACTTTTTTTTTAAAGATTTAAGGGAACAATTTTGTTAGGAGGGGGATGGGAAGGGTGGGCACCAAAAAGTCTATCACCTTTTACTTTTCAAAAAAAAATCTCATTTTATTGTTGTTTTAGGCTTTAAAGGTAAACAATTCTATGAAGAACCACAAAAAATTCCTTCCAATTTATCTTTCAAAAAATTTATAAAGATTAATAAAATGTCATAAATCAACATCTAAAATTATTTTGGAACCCATGGGCCTTCATTATTTTCATTAGGCCCACTTCTTTGAATTAAACCTGAAATAATAGCCCAAGGGCCCAAACAACATTATTCACAATTATCCATGTAGGATTTGAACAAATCTTTTCATTGAAAATCATTTACTTGGGCTTGGGCCCTTAATTGCCCTCATGTAAATCCAAACTAACCACCTTTCATAGTTTGGACCAATAAGGCATTTTATGTGTGTGTGGTCCCAAACCCAAGCCTTTTAATGTAAACCACCCCTAAATTGATGTTAAAAAGTTGTGACTTAGTGTTATACTCTTGAAATTTTGGTTTGACAAATGATTAAATGCTTCAACGTAACACAACAAAATTATGCATATAAACTTTGGCAACAAACAATAGCAAGTCATCCATTAATTTTTTTTGCTTTACATCTTCCTTGTAAGGAATAATAATTTAAAAATGATTTGTGATTACCCCATGTCTAAGACCAATTCTATGCTTGACATTCTTAAATGCCTTTTCTTCTGCAACAACATTTAAATCGGTTTTTATCCACCTTGCCCAAGCATTTGCATGTTTAAATGTCATATGATTCTTCATAAAAGTAACTGCATGGTCTTTCTTATATAATATGAGCACACCTTTCCTCTTTCTTATGGAGATATCTAGGAGATGAAATTGTAAATCACGTAACACAAATATGAACAACATTAAAAAATGGCACATTTTCATCTTGACCATGAAAAAATGCCAAGGGACAAAAAAATGTTGTGAAGGACTCAAAATTTGATTGAGGGTCAATTTAATAATTTCCATTCAATGTTTACTTTTGGGTTTGATGTGGTCTTGAAAAGTACAATGCTTTTTGACAAAGTTGGTGTGTTAGGCATTGAAATTGAAGCAACCATTAGTAGCCTTGAAACTTCAACTAACCCTATTACCATCTCATCAACGCCATCATTGTCAAAAACCTGCATAAAGTCTTCATCTACATAAAATGCTTTAATGTTTATAATTTGCACTTAGAGCTTACAAAAAAAAATTCAAAACTCTAGAAGTTGCTAAGTGAACTCAAGCACACAAGTGCATTCAAAATCATAAGTTGGGTTTTGCTTCTTGAAAACTTGTTGATTGCAAGCACAAATAAAACGGGGAAATATATTTCTAACTACAATCTCAAACACTTAAGGATTTTATAACATTTTGGGTGTTCAAAACTATCACCTCAAGTGCTCCAAGCATACAAAACAACAACATTTAAAAATCAAGGTTCAAGTATTTTCAAAAACTACCACATGCATGAAGTTCAAAACTTGAAAAAAAAATCTCTTAATTTAAAACTTGTTCGAAATGAACTCAAGCACACATGAATTCAAAGGCAAAAACTAGGTTTGATTTAAAAACATACATATGGTTTTAGTTTAGTAGCAAAAATTGGGCTTTAGTTCAAAATCAAAAACAAAATCTAGGTTTTGGCTTCAAAGGTTACAAAAGCTTTAATGGAACTTTAAAATAAACTTTAGATTTTAAACTCTTAACCGCGTATATGGATAATGAATTTTAGAGGGCGCTTTAATGAACTAAAATACGCATTTGAAAAATTGAAAGCAAAAATTGTAAGGTGGCATGCAAATTTCAAAATTTGGACTAAATGGTTCTTAGGAACTTATTGAATGCAAACACAAATAGAGTGGGGAATTGTGGTTCTAACTACAACTTGAAAACTTAAAGATTATATATCACCATGGGAAGTTACTTCCATTTTTTTGAATGATGTGCAAAAATATATAGGATGCAATTTATTGATAATAAATATACACTTAGTTAAATGTAATAAGGTCCTTAGAATATGATTATGAAAATATATTTAAAGTCATTGCTACAAAATGTGGGTGCAATTTATTGGTCTTTGTTTAATGGACTAATGAATTCATTGTCCCTATTTAATGAAGACGAGTGGATTCATTCAAAATCCAGTGAAATCACATAGTGAACATGGACACATTTTTTTGTAACGAATATGATTAAATTGATTTTACTTGTTATAAAATATTTAATTAAAAAATTACTTAACAACATTTTTTCCCCCAAATTCGTGAAATAAAAGGGTTGTGACCATCTAAAATACGGTTTAGACAAATTTGGCTATAGGTTAAAGAAAAAACAAAAAAACTTTAAAAATCCTATTACATCTTGGCAACATGCTATAACCTATTACCAACATGTGGCAACATGGGCCCATTTTTTCCATAAAAAAACCATTTATACCATTTGCAACCTTTTTTTGTCGTTAAGATGAGAAATTTTTATTTTAAAAAATCATTGAATAACATACCAAATAACACCCCATTATCTAACATGTTCCATTAAAATATACAAAGATTAATTTCCTTTACTTGCATCATTATAGGTGTTAAGCATTATGACCTCATGTACTTTAAGCATAGAAATAAATCTATTCATAAATCAAGGTTTAAGTGTTTATAAAGTTTCCAATTGAGCTTCAAACTTGAAAAATAACTCAAAGTTCAAAACTTGCCCAAAATGAACTTCAACATTCATGGATTCAAAGGCAAAAATAGGGTTTTGATTCAAGAGTAAAAACTAGGTTATGGCATTTCAACCTCATGGTTGTAAAACAAAAACTTCAATAAAATTTCTAAAGTAGTTTATGTGAATTATGAAATTGAATAGGTGCCATAATGAACTCAAGCACACATTGAACTACAATTTAAACTAAGGGGTGTTCCTTGTTTTAAAAAGGTTTTGGTTTAGGGTTTAGGGTTTAGGGTTTTAAAACCCTAAACCCTAAACCCTTTTGTTGAAAAATAAAATAAAATTCTGCTAATCATTTGTTGGGGATTCATAAATTAATAAAATTCTACCTAAACTCGAGTTGTGTTTGTCAAATTTCCAGAAATTTTTCCCTATGCTATACA
>Ga0116231_10010546_pt1 | contig 14812 bp, 11 predicted proteins | sample S1TSphgellanicum_2_FD_89695 | JGI IMG/M metagenome (GOLD analysis project Ga0116231, IMG submission 89695) | Host-associated microbial communities from peat moss isolated from Minnesota, USA - S1T2_Fd - Sphagnum magellanicum MG | ecosystem: Host-associated > Plants > Peat moss > Unclassified...
AAAAAAAGAAAAAAAAAAAAAAAAACAAGTGTTCAAAGATTAAAAACAAATTTTAAAAAACTACAACTAATTAAGAAGTAGGGTAGATGTTGAAAAGTCTATGGTGGAAATTATAAACAAATGCATGAAATTAGTCCACCACTCAACATACCTTTTCCTGCAATAGGAGAATGGACTACTAGTCACTAAAAGAAATGTGGGATATATAATCATCCTATTTGTGATTACATGTTGTTTGCAATTACTTTTGCAACTACTTACCAACTTCACCAAATTTGGAAAGGATATGTGACTATACTACAAATAATGTGCAACTACTATCTTCTTCATCCTCCTATGTGAATGTTTTTAGGATTATATTCACCATGACTAAACCCCCATGGCCCATTAGTTGCATATGTAACCAAAGTTTACTCACAAATTGATGTAAAATGTGTATTATGGGCATGATAAGCGTACATATTTGGGGTTGTACAATTAAAAAGTCTACTTATACTATAATAAATATTTATTATGAATATCATTAACATATTTGTAAGGATTAATGTAAAGTTTTTGTGAAAAATACATTAAGGGTATATTAAAGGTGTAAAAAATGATTTAAGTTTATATTTTCTCTTATCAATAATTATGATGCAATTAATTAATATTAAAACAACAAGTTTCATCATGTTTTGTAACCTGAACAAATGTTGACTATACTACAATAGTTACATAGTGGAATTGGTGGAAGACATTTTTTAAAAAACATCATGGTGAAGAAGATCCTTGATGTTGATTATTAATGGCCAACCATGAACAAGGATGTTCATGAATTATGTTGAACTTGTGATTTGTGCCAACGAATAGGTAACTTGTTAACACAAAATATGGCAAAGTTAATTACTATTCCACTTGAAGAACCTTTTCAAAAATGGGGATTAGATTTCATTGAACCCATTTAATTAGCAAGCCATTATTCTAGTAACTAGCACATTTTAATTGATATTGAATATGTCATGAAATGGTTGGAAGCTAAAGCTTTATGCACCAACACAACTGATGTTATTGCGAAGTTTTTATATGATCATATTTTCACTCGGTTTGGCTATCCATTTATTATTGTGACAAATCAAGGTACCCATTTCATTAACGATGTTATTCGTTATTTCATTAATCATTTTAGCTTGAAACATACTAGTTCTATTATCTAATATCCACAAGGGAATGGACAAGTTGAGTTTTACTAACAAAGTCTTTGGTACATTACTCACAAAACTAGTAAATGAAACCAGAATGACTAGGATGAGCACATATCCACGATTTTATTCTCTTATAAAACTACTTTTAAGGTTGGAACTGGTCACATTCCAGTTCAATTTGTTTACAGATTACACCTATTACTTTCTACATAGTACTTATTACCATCAAAGCTAGGGCGAATTTATGATCCAAAACATGTTAGAGTTCTAACTAGTCGCCTATCAAAACTAGAGAAATCCCAAGAGAACCAGTTAGTAGCACAAGACTTGGTAGATTCTAACTAGTGGAACTAGTTGTTATGGTTTCAAAACCATTACATTGAGACAAAATACTAGTTTGGAAATTATGTTTTATGGTTTTTAAGGGCTGTCAAAACACATTCCCCTAAGTTTCAAAAAGGATGGTTTGGACCATATAGGATCCAATGTTGTTTACCAAACAATATTGTACTACTAATGACTATCAATAAATTTGATTTTAATCTAGTACTGGTTAACATTAACAAGTTGAAAACTTATAGGTTTGTGGACGATCAAACATTTCAACCTATTTTAGCTAAACCTAATGATTTTTTACCAAAGGAACTATTTGAGGCAACCCATTCTAACATGTTCATTAAATAACCAATTGAAGTAACCCATTTTGATAACTTGTCAAATGAAAAACTGGATGAGACAAACCATTTTGGTAGCTTGTTCCTTGAAGAACCAATTCAATCTAACATTAGAGGTTTGACAACAAACAACTTGACCAAAAGAAGAATAGATAATGATTTATTTTAATTAAAACTGATTGAAACATGTATCAACGACCTATTTCAAAGAGGCAATTAGTTGGGAACCAATTAGTTAGCCCTAATTACGTGCGAAGTAATGATGTTTCAGTAAATCTAATTATAGGTGTCAACTTCTTAAGGAAAGTATGCCCTAAAAGTTGCATCATTTTCCACTTTTCATTCCACATTTACAATACAAAAAATTGGTGTACCCCTTAAAATGTCTTTTCATTTTTTCATTCTAGATTACCTTATATCTTTTGTTGCACCAAAATGAAGCAATGAGTGCCTTGGATTAGTTGAAAGAGAGATCAAGAAAGGAGGCAAGGTTGAGAAGAGAAAGATGGAAAGGAAAGAAAATTGTAGAGGAAGCTTTTAAAACAACTAGGGTAATTTACATTAAACCACTTGCATCAAGGCCACTTGCTATATTTTGAGAAATTAATGAGAGTTCTGGGGAAGAAAAAGACCTAGAATGAAAGATTTTTGAAGCACTAAAACGTGTTACTACTATAGGAGAAGGACTTGAAAAAATTCTGTGAGGTCTTTGAAGACAATTTTCACCTTCTGCATCTACATTTGTAATAATTAGTGATTCTAAGGAGGAAGAATATGTTGAAAATATATATATAGAGGTAGAAGAAGTTGAACAACTTGTTGAAGTTGAGCAACTAACAAATTTTTCATCAATACTAGTTGAAGGAGGATTCTTTGACGGAAAAGCTGATTCTCTTGACATACATGTTGTTGTACCTACTAAGGCCCAATCCAAGTACATGATGAAGCACAAGGGAAAGGAACAGGTGGAGGAAGGCAATTCACCTACCAAAATAAGCTGGAAGCGAATAACTACTGAAATGAAGGAAATTTAGAAAATGCTATAATGGATTCGAATGGGAGCCAAAGAACAACAATGGGTAGAGCAAGCTGATTTGGGTGGTTTGTTTGTTGTTCATTAGATAGTTCCATGACCAAACCTATTGGAGGAATTTCTTACACACATGGGAGTCCACAAAGGATGGACGCATTTAGGTAGTTGTTTGTGGCGAGAAAATCACCATTGACCAAGTGTTAATTGTTCAACAATTTGGTGTTAGTGTTGAAAGAGTAGTTAATGCAACAAAAACATTAGTCAAAGAGGTTCAAAGTTTTTTTAAGAACATAGGTAAACTAGATGCATTTGTAAATAAAAAACATTGGAGCGTCATCCAGATGGAGGAATACCACATCAAATTTGCAGCAATCTTACAAATCATTTACTAATGAAAAAGGTTAGCCTATTTTAGTAATCATATTGCCATTAGTCTGAATTTGGCAAACAAGGGGAAGAAAATCAACTAATGTTCCATTATGTTGACACAAATGTCAATAGAACTAATCCAATGGACTCAACACCAAAAACAAATGATAATAAGGTTAGTAGCGCCTAACAAGAAGGCAACAACTTGTTATTTTGGACCATTTATAGAAGTTTGTTTATGACACTTGTTTCCCTTGTTAGAGGAAAATACACCTATTGACTCTGCAAAACCATAACTAGTTCAAGAGAGAAAAGAAGAAGATTGCTATGGAACAATCTAAGAACCCTCTCTTAAAGTTGTGACCAAACAACAATTCATTAGTGAATGACAATTGATGCGTTCAACTAACATATCACCACGACTAGTTTGGTAATCACAATGGGTGAAAATATGAACCAAGTTGTCAATTCCCAAAGACTGGTTGAGTTTAGAGCCAACTAATTCACCACCAAAGAACAAAACCTTGCACCCATTAGTGAATCATGATTATGGAGGGAGGTGATGAGGACATGGAAATTGATATCACTACATAGCAAGACAATGAATCAATAAGGACAGAAATGACCAGTTCATGGAGGATCAAAATAAACTTGATTTTGAATAAATACCAAATTAAGAACCTTTACCTATTGAATAAACTTCTACTCCTACAAAACAGGCTAACAACTTGTTATCAACATGGATAAAATCAGTTCAATTTAAGCCTTTTGAACTAGTTCAGCCTAGACTTGTTTATATTTTTCCTGAAACATCAATAGCTTATGCTCAACACAAAAGCCTAAAACAAGTTACACTTTTCTTTGAACAAGTAACCTAATTACCCATATTTTGCTTTAGATAATAGACAGTTTAGTTGATTTGAAAACCAAATACAATATTGCTAAAAACCTATTAGAAAACACCGACAACCAATTATAAGCATGTTGTCTAGAACTAATTAGCCATAAACAAGCCTTGCAAAATAGAAATAAGGATTTGACTATTATGAAAACCCAGCTTCTTAGACTACAAACAAAGAACAAACATTTAGTTACTAATAGTGTTGAAGTTAAAAAGGCAATCAACAAGGCTGAAACCTTACAGTTAAAGTACAATGAACTAACCTAAGCTCATTTCAAAACCCGTAATGACAAGTAAAAACCCTACAAATTGAATTTGATCGGTTAACAAGGGACTATGGTAAGATGGAGGCCATTAATGTATAACAGGAAAAAAAATTGTTGGAGCTAAAAAATACTTATTTACAATAGAAGGAATAGTTATGAAAGTCAACATTGACATGGAAAATCGTACCCATGAAGTTTGAGTACATATCCAAAAATTGAATGGTGAATCAAAGACATTTCGTCAAGTGTTGGGTAAAATTTTTCAAACCACATACATGGTTAACTGATTGAAGGAATTTTAGGAATTGCTTTTGGATAATTCCTTGTTTAAGTTATAGAACTAAGCATTTGTTGATAAAAACCCAAAATGGAAGGAATGGTGGTAAATTATACATGAAATTACAAAAGAATAAATCCAAGACAGTTTGGAAATTGCTCATGTAAATGAAAAAGCCTACCTAAATGAACTGGTCACATACTAGTTGTAATTTGATGGCTATACACATGATTGGCTTACTTGCAAACTAATTGAGGTACTTATTAATGTTTTCCATACATTTTCACTTGTGCAAGTAGGAAATGTAACTACAAGTTTTTAGAGTGAACTTGTTGTCATACCTACTAAAAAACCCAAGCTAATCAAAAGAGGAGCAAAGCTGGCCATTATTTCTTATACTTTGCTTTTGCCCATAAAACCTATGGAAGTACATGTTGTAGTTGTTAATATTCAAGTATAAACATTGGAAAAACTTGTTACTCCAAAACCCATACCATTAGTTATACCATAGATTGGGGTAGGTGCAGAGGTTACTTTGATTGACATTGTTACACATACCTCTGAAACTTTTAAGACTCCAGATACAATACCGAAAGACACACTTGTTGATAAACTAAAATCTCAACCGATTATTTTAGCTAAACTTGCTAATACAACACGTGAACAACTTGTTGATGATTTAACTGTAGGAGTTAAATAGGTAGTTCTAGGTGACTAATTTTTAGCATGAAATTTGGTTTTCAAGGGGGGGTAATGTTAACCCAATTTTGTAGTATGTATACTGTAATTGGTTAAATCAACTAATAACCAATGAGGCAATATAATCCTAATTTTTAAATTTTTTTTTTGGATAAACAAGTTTTAAGTTAACCGATTTTTCATGAATTGATAACTAGTCTATTGCAGTAATTAGTTGTTAACAATAGGTTGATTTAAACTTGTGACTAATAATTTTGTTATTTTGATTTTGAAGTTTGTATTCACTAGTGATTATTTAAATTGAAACAACACTATGAATTGGTACAAATAGGAGAACTTAGAGCTGGATCTGAGATTTTTTTTTTTTTTGTACCTTTTGGAAAGTCCATTTTACTTTGATTTTCTTTGAAGCTTTTCCTTTTTTTTCTTTGGAATGCAAGATTTAGAATAGTTTGTTCTTGATGAATAAACAAGGAACTTTTATGCTTCTTATTATTTGATATTTCATATTAAGAAAAAAAAACCATACCTATTGATAATTTCAATAAAGTAGAATTAAAAAATAAAAGAGAGCATGTAAAATTAAAGGGAATAAAAAAACACCTTTAGTAGCCTGTCATAATGATTGGTCTAGGTGGTTTGCTATAATTAGTCCCCCGACCTATTTGTTGTTTTATTTTCAGTTTCTTGCATAGGGTTGCAAAAAAGTAATAACTAAACTTGGATGTGAAAAATATTTTTGTAGGGTCAAACATTAAGCATTGTTAGAGATGTTCTAAGAGCCCTCTCTAGTCAAGAAGATGAAGGTAACTAGTGTACCTATGTGCTTGTTCACCCTAACTATTGTATATTAAAGGAATTTTTTAATGTAAAAAACTTAAGTGACAATATTCATGCATATGAAGATGTAAAAAAATGGTAAACATCTTTAAAAATATTTACCCACATCTGGTTATAAAGTAGATTTTGACTACAAATATTTAATCAACCTTCTATAATGATGGTTACATAGTGACAAATAAAAATTGAAACCCAACCCCCCCCCAAAAAAAAATCTTCATTTCTAAGCTATAACAACTTCTAAAATACTTCATTTTCAAAAAAACTTATTTCACTTTTTGGTAAAAATTCACTAATAAAAAAAAAGGATGACCTCGGCTATGTATTTTGAAACCTTGTTCAAAATTGAAATTTCTTGTCACTTAAGGGAGGGGTTATTTCCAATGTTGGGTAGAAACTCACTTTGGTAAAATTTGCAAATTTTAACATAGTACCAATGTAGGTGTTAATTCACACAATGTTTCATTATGGTTAGGAAGATAGGTCAATTCCAATTTTGATTAACCTACTACCTTCATAGCTTCAACACTAATTATATTACTTTCAAAAATGTTGATTTTTTTAAAAATGAAAGAAAGTATGGAATCTCAAAAAATATTTTTATTTGTTGAAATGAATATTTCAAAATTAATTAAATATTTGACAAACATGTGTCAAAACTATGAAAATATTATGATAATAAAAATCGAACCAAAATTGGATCTGATTTTAAAAACTAAAATTGAAACCTTATTTTATTTTTTTATAGAATCAAACTTGGAATCAAATTCCTGGTTCTGTTTAGGTGTGGACACAAAACTGAAATTTTTGAAAAATAAATTAATTAGAAAAAATGATTAGAGCTAGAGCGTATTTGATAAGCTAAACAAAGATTTAATTGATTAGCAACTTCTTAGCATTTAAAAAAAATGTCAATATGGATTGGATTGTTGCGCACCATCAGTGAGTGATTAATTCATTGGAAATAACTTACTTCATCTGCAAATGTAGGTCTTATATTAAAACTGATGTCCATCATTGAAGAAGTCGTAGTTCTAAGCCCAATATGGGAGTTGTTAAGCACAAAATTAACGCATCCTTAACAATTTGACCTAGGCCACTATCCCTTACCTCTTTGGAGATCATCAAAGGGGGGAGTCACAACTTGTCACTTAAATCCTTGTTTTTTACCCTAATAAGTCCCCAATTATTTTCAAGTCAATTCTTTCCAAAAATCATTTTATAATGCAATGGTTTTAATGTAGTCAAAGCCAAATAAATTCTTCTCCTTCTAACAACTTTTTTCCTTATTTTCTTGGTTAAATACATTTTTCCTATTTGTTGCAGATAGTAATCCCACCTTTTTCTACCACTCCTTTCTTCTGCATTTAACCAACTACAAGCCTAAACCAAGACATACTCATGCTAGCATCATCATTCAAGAATTCTAGTAGGTCTTTACACACAAACAAGTTTCACATCTTCAAGAAGAAGTTATAATGTATTTCTTCCAATCATGAATCTCTCACTTCTTTCTATAGCTAACTTCTAACATGGTCTCTATATTATTTTCCTTCACTACAATCTTATCTCCCAACTACCTACACCTCCCTTCACATTTTGCCTCTATAGGACAACCTTCCCCCTAATTTTTTTTCTTGTTTTCACAATAGGGCAAACCATTACTTTTTCATTATTAGGTCTAACAACCACCTTTTCAAGCTCCCTCCCCTTTTCTACTCCTATTTTGTTTTTCTAGCAATAGGCCCATGTATTCTTCTTGATTCTCCACCATTCACGTCCAGTAACCACACTCATGAAATTCCCCACTTGAGCAGTTGCCAACATCATCATTTCATGATCTTACCTCCATCCTCTAGAAAAAAATGTTGACTTGATTATGTTTTAAAAAGTTTACTCATCCATGATGTTGCAAAACCCCTCTTCATCTATTTCGTCCTCTCATGATGTGCCAAGATCTTTCCTCATCCTTACAAATCACAACATCATCATCATTTTTCCCTCCTCACCACTCCCCATGCCCCACTCATCATTCAGGAAAAGAAAGGTCAACAACTATTTCCTTTCCTTTTAGCTTCATGAAGACACTGTTATTACTATCCTACTTAAACCCTAATTGATAGAAGCTTTTGAGAAGTAGTGTTTTCCACTCTGTTCATACCTCCTTATTAAACGGTTTAAACTAGTCTAAAACAAGGGTAAGATAACCATGCTTTATCATAATCTGGTTAGCCTACCACCCCTTTATCCTAACCAGGCCATTCACTTTTCAAGTCGAATTGGGATAAGGACACACCCTTAACATGCTCCTTTAGACTTAAGGTTACCCCAAAACTTTTTTAGTCATTCTACATTTCCTAATCAAAATTGGGTTAAGCTAATTTGGGCCCAAGGGTGTTTGCACATTAAGGAGTCCATTTTTGGAAATCACGAGGTGATTTTTACATAGTGGTTGTTAAACTATAAGTAATATGTGTTATTGAATGGATATAAATGTTTAAATGGGACTCACTTACTTAATCTATATTATTTTTGAAACACATAAATAAATTTTATGATAAATGTTATCATGTGAATAAATAATATACTTTTGAAATTGGTTGATAAACCTAGTCATAGTCTAACAAAACCAATATGAGTCATATTGGATAATCTATTTGTGGGAATTGTGTTTTTCCCCCCAATATCATAGATGGGTTGTTTCAATCCTGAAATGAAAAGAGTCATTAAAAAATGATTTATTTTTATTTGAGGAAAGTTATGGAAACATGTGGAAATTTTATAAAAGTCCTTGGTGCACTAGAAACAATGTTCTAGGAGATGTTGTTTCACAAAAAAACATCCATGAGTAGTACATTAGAGCCTCCAATCATCAAATGTGTGAAAAAATATATTTCACTCATGGGCATTACCACAAGGTGACATCATGGATACATGTGTCATAATCTAGTTGTAAAATGTATTTTAGGGTTGTTTTCACAATCGCCAAATTTTTAATGGCCTTCTATGTTCGGCCCTTATGTGTTGAGGCACAATGATTTTTGTTTTTAGTAGGGTTTTTGAAACACTTGCAAAATTTTGTGTGTAGTATTGTTTATGTGGAATTGTATGTGGCCATAACTTTGAAGTTTCCACATCAAGTTGTGAGGATTTCAAATTTGTCCTTGTTGTGCATTCAAATAACATATTTGAACATAATTAATGGTTGGGGTTTGTTTATTTGGTAATCACATGAAAAAAACTTTGTGCATTGAAGCTTCACACATGAACATGTTGGTCAAAATTGAAGATGATTTGTTTGAAGAAGGTTAGAAGGGTTAGTATGACCTACCTTTACCTTTTACATTCATTGGATTGAGTATAAATAATAACACAATTTTTAATTTCACTTATGATCTCCAAATTGAATATTATCCTCATTTTGAAATTGACCCTTTCCCATGGAATTGCATCAACTCTTTTAAGTGGGGTGATGTGCTTCTAATTAAGGATCCTTCTATAAAGCATCCATGGAGAATGAAGATGATAGTATTTTCTACTCAAATGAAATCTTATGTTTTAAGTAACTAGACTATTTACATGAGGTTTGTAAGGTTTGGACAAATGAAAACATATATTTTGATAGGCAATTGGTGGATTTATTGTGACAATCATTTTATAGAAGTGTAAAAGGCATTGTTAAGCTTGGCAAGTTGCACTGTATTGATTTAAACAAATAGGAAGTGATTAGTGTTCTTTGAATCTTTCTAGCATTAAACATGAACTTATGTTTTCTCTATACTTAAACATCATTTTTTTAATTCCTTAACATCATGATGTTTTATTCTTCAAACATGTTTCTTTGATAGATGTTTGTTTGTATATGTAGGTTGGCAAACATTTGGCAGTTATAGGTTTGAAGGATGGGTTTTCAAAGGAATGTTAAAAAAAGGACGCAAGCTTGCATACAAGCCATTGAGGCAGAGCATCTACAAACCATTGCCATTAGGCTTGCAAATCAAAATGCAAAGAAGTGTCAATCTTGGGTTTTATCCAAAGTTGTTCAATAACAACAATGGCAAGTGGTTGAGGAAACATTTGTAGGTAATGAACAAGGCGATGGATGAACAAGATCAATGACTCATAACAAAAGATATTTATGATTATATCAAAACAAAATTGTGGATCTGCCTTTGTCTTAAGAGTTGGAAGCTTGTTATGGGTAAAACACTATCTTGTGCTATTGTTTTCATGGATCGACCTAACCATATCCTTCGTGCTAAGGTTTCCATTGCTTGACAAGAAATGATTGTTGAGGTGGCAAAAACACTAGATGAGAACAAACATGTGCAAAATAATGTTCAACTTGTAACTAAACATGTAATTTTGATTGTTGCAATTAATGTTCATATTACATCTTCAACTAGGGGTGTTGTAAGAGCATTTGGTGTCCATCATAGAAACATTATGGGAGCTCTTTCATGGATGATGCTTATGGATACATTACAAGAAATCTTATATTATGTAACCATCCAATTTGTGACTACATGTGATTATTTGTCATTTGTAACTACGTTTACTAAATTTTACAACTAATAACCATCTATTTAATTTTCTTACTATTTTTGCGACTATGGTGCGATTACTAATTATACATCCTTCCATATTAACTAACTTCTTGGGTTTTTCATTAAAAAATAGGCCCTTATGTTCATTTAGTTGCAAATTTAGTTATAACTTGGTTACTTTTTATGGTGTGCTTATACATTTTATGTACATTAAAGTGTTTTGGACTACATTAAAGTATATTTAACATGTAGTCAAAGTACATGAAACATATATTCAAACTCAATTAATATATTTAAATGTATTTAACCTATATTGAACACATATTAAACACATTAAAATGAACAATTTCATCTCGATTTTATATTATGGTTTGTTTACAAATATACCATGTTTATTTTAATGTATAATTAAATTATAATGGTGAAGTCATATTAAGATGACGTAATCTTAATATCAAACCAATATTCATTATTCATAAAATAACACTATCAACAAATTCATTAAATAATGTAAACTATGGAATAATGATTAATTAATTAAAACTGATTTATTTTTATTTCTATGAGTTGATAAATATTGATCAATTAATAATAATAATTGATTGATTAGGATGAAAATTATGAAATATTAATTTTATAAATTATAATTATTTATTATTTATTTAATAATTTAATAAGTAAAAAATAAATTAAAAACTGTAATGCCATAAGAAAAAATGTCATATAAACTTTCCAAGCCAAGAAACTTTGATCTATAAAAAAATAGTTTTAGTCATTCACATATTGACATTGGTGATAGTTGAAAGAAGCTAAAGAAGGTTGAAGTCCCCATTCTTGAAAAAAACTTTAAACTTTTTAAGAAGATAATCAAGATGACATTAACAAGGATGCAAAGCTAAGTTGGTGGCATCTTTGGAATTATTAAACAATTAAAAAGAAAAGCAAGTTACTTGCGTACACCTTTGAGAGAATGGGAGGTTCGAAGAAATAATTCTTTTATTTGGTTTTGAATTTTTGTGTATGGGATCAACCACATTCTAACAAGATCACCACACAAAGGTTATAGTATCATTTTGTGGAACTGGGAGTATAATTACTACAAGGAAGTTGCCATTACATTTGAAGATATGATGAAGAGAAAACAAAAGTTTATTGGCGATATCTTTGTAAGCAAGTGTTGTTGCAAGGACATCACAAGAGAAATTACCATTTCAAAGTTCGAGGACATCAACCTTAATGTTTATAGGCATGTTATCAATTAATTGAAGACTTTTTTGAAAGGTTGAATGGGTGTAATGAATCGAATTGAAGCAATTTAAAACCAAGGATTGGTTCACAAACCAACAATCCCTAGTAAAATATATGATATGCAATTTCAAGTATGCCACACAAAACAATAGTGTTTGGGGAATAGAAATATTATTGAATAGAAAGATTATTGCCTAAATCTTTAGTTTATCACAAGAAAGGGTCATTATAATGGCCAAGGAAAGGTCCAATCTTGAATTGTTGAAGTATTTTGAAGGAGAGGAAGGGGAACATTATGTTCTTAGTTTTGTCTACCTAATCATGAAAATGTGCACATCACATGTCATTTTTTGTTTTGAAACATTCGTCAAGTACTTCATCCTACTTGATTACAACAACATTGGTTATAACTTGGGGTGTTGAATTAATGATGCCAATGAACAAACCTATTTGATCAAATTTCAAAAGAAAATATACATTGATTTGTAGCCAACATGCCATAAGACATCAAAATTATATTGAGATGATTGTATAAAGTTATTTACATAGGTAGGAAAACTAAGGAATACAACCCTAGGTTTCCTTAAAATTGAGGATGATATCCCAAATGCATGATCAAACAATGCCAAAGGAATATGATAGAAGAGGGAATTCAAATTTCTTTTTCAAGTTAGGATGACTTGAATTCCTCTTATCTCCTCTATTTTGTTGTTGCCTATGTGTTTGCCTAGGGATTTGTTTATGTTATGTGACACTTAAAGGGATTTAAGGGATTACACAAAGTTTACCTAAGTGGTTAGTTAAGGATTTCTTATGTTGGGGGACATCTAAAGGTTACTTAGGGAACTACATAGGACCTATCTAAAAATTATTTAGGGAAACATCTAAGGGTTTATCTAGGTTATGTGATACCCAAAGATTACTTTGGGGGTTGTTTAGAAGGCTAACCTAAGGAATGCAAGGATACACCTAAAGATTTACTTAGGCTATGGAGTGTAGTCACAATCCAACGAACCAAAAAGAGAGTTGGACCGCCAAAAAAATAAAAATAAAATTTGATAAATATTTATGTCTTGCCATTTAAAGCCATGGCAAACATGGAAAATTACTACTTTTTCATTCATATGAATGTTAAGGAATTCAAAAAATAAAATCCATTTGATAAAATTTTAAGTTTTAAGTTTTGATTTAAATTTTTTAAAAGTGAATATGAATGCATTGGACATGAGTCAGTTTTGTAATGGATTATCAAAAGGACTCATATAATAAATCACATTTGATGGGGAAAAAATAAAGAGGATAAAGAGTTATTAACGACATTAAAAAAATAGTCATACCTTAAGATATGTGGAATTGTCAAACTTTAAAAATTCAAAGAATTTCAAAAGTCCTTTGCAACACATAAATGGGGTAAAGTGTACATGATGTGTTGAAAAAAGTTGTACTTTATCATACAAGAAAACATAAAAATGTAAAAAAAAAGAATTGGTTATGATTTGAAATTATTATCATTTTTAAAGACAAAAGACTAAATTTACAAGGAATTGGGACATTTTCAAAAAATCATATTTATTCAAAAATGATAAAAAAAAAACATATCATGTACTTGGACAACTATAAACACTTATTATAATAACTTGCAAAAAAAATTGTTCCAAAATTCATTGGTACGAAAAAGTTTTTTTTCACAAAAAGGATATGCAGTCTTTTTTTTTCTGTAATCTTGTTGGTTCATTGTATCCCATTTGCACCCTATGAGATACTTGAAAGCTATTTAAGAAGTTACATAGAGTTTACTAAAGGGGCCATCTAGTGGTATCAAAAACTTACATAGGGCTTTACCTAAAAAGCTATCTAAGGATCACTTAAGGAGACACCTAAAGGCCTACCTCGGTTATGGGATACTTAAAATTACTTTACAAAATTACATAAAATCCATATGTAATTCTTAAATATCTTTGTAGTTAACTTTTAAATAATTCTCTATATAACTTCATAAATAGTTTTATGGGTATCTCCTAATTAAAAAAGTCCCTAGTTAGTTTCCTAAATAACCTCTTAGATAGTCCTTAAATAATCCCAAAAATAATCCCCTAAATATCCCCTAACCAATGTAGGTCTATAGGTAATCCTTAAATATTATCTAGCCAATCCCTTTAGCCAACCCCTAAATAACTCACTATGTAACCTCACAAATAATCCTTAAATATTTTTTAATTTACAAAAATTCTTTATAATTTTTTAGGCAAACTTATGTAATTTTTAAATAGTCCTTAAATAGGGCTTAAAATGATCTTATGCAACTCCATGTAAGGTTTTAATAATCCCTATACTAAATAAGTAAGTAGGTAAATAATTCACAAGTAAATAGATAGGTAAATAAATAAATAACCCAAATGTAAGTAGGTAGCCCATGGGTAAGTAAGGAAGTGGGCTATGGGTAAATAAATAAATAGTTAAACCATGTGTGGGTAGGTAGGTGACCCATTCGTAGGAAGGTTGGTACTTGTAACCTAGTTAATCTCTACTCCGTACCTCCAATTTATGTGATCATAATGTGATAAAAATTTTCAAAGAGTTTATTAGTAGTTTTGAAGATTGGTCCTCACTTTGTTGGACTTTATGAGTAGCTTAAAAAGAGAAGAGGGTAAGTGGTGAAGTTAGTATCCAATTAAGAGCTCAAAATAAAAATTACTTTCTGGATAAGTTTTATGAATGGAGAGAAACTGCACTCACATCAAACCCAGAATTTAACACCAAAAGTTGTGTTCTCAACT
>Ga0116231_10010547_pt1 | contig 14808 bp, 7 predicted proteins | sample S1TSphgellanicum_2_FD_89695 | JGI IMG/M metagenome (GOLD analysis project Ga0116231, IMG submission 89695) | Host-associated microbial communities from peat moss isolated from Minnesota, USA - S1T2_Fd - Sphagnum magellanicum MG | ecosystem: Host-associated > Plants > Peat moss > Unclassified...
AGGGTTTTTTTTGCCGGGTTATTTTTGTGTTTTTTTATTAAGAAAAAAAAAAAAAAAAAAAAAAAAAGAACCTTTTTATTATTTATTTTAAAAAAACCAAAAAAATAAAAAAAAAAAAAAAAAAAAAAGGAAAAGAAAAAAAAAAAAAAAAGAAAAAAAAAAAAAAAAACAAAAAAAAAAAAAAAAAAAAACAAAAAAAAAAAAAAAAAAAAAAAAAAAAAAAAAAAAAAAAAAAAAAAAAAAAAAAAAAAAAAAAAAAAAAAAACAAAAAAAACCAAAGAAAGAAAAATGAAAAGGTCCCAAAAAAAAAAGAATAAATTATGAGCATGAAAAAGGAAGGGAAAAATAGGAGGTAGGTAGGGAGGTGGTGAGGGAAGAAAACAAATTGACCGTTGAAGGTCAAGGTGTGTGAGAAAAAAAAAATTATGAACCCAAAACCCTATGCTAGGGTTGGGTTGGGTTTCATCCCATCCAAAAAATCCCAAAACAAGAATTTTTGGATGGTGCAATGGTGGGTGCTAGGTCATTCAAGAATTTTTTTTGAATTTTTAAAAAAATTTCACCATGTGTATGACCAAACTCAAGGTACTTGTGCTGATTTTTCCTAACTTTACGGATATTTTTATTGCATTGATGTCTTCATTTCACATCTTATTGTTGCATCTCAGTCTTGTGCATGTTGTTGCAATTTATGTTACAACTAATTTTACTCACATGATGTCTTCTTTTTTTCTTTCCATGTTGCATTGGCACCTTCGTTTCATGTCCCAATGCTATGTCTCAATCTTGCACATGTTCCTACAATTTATATTATGGCTATATGTTTCATGATAACATCTTGTTTTTTTTCTCTTATTGTTGCATTAAGATTTTCATTTTTGCTTTCACTTAGCATTTTGGTATTATGCATGTTATTCCATTTTATCTTACAATTCTTGCTACATTGTGATATTTATGTTTTCCCCTTATTATGTAATGATCTCCATGGTTTTTCTTGCTTGACATCTACTTCTACATTATAATTGTTCTTACATTGCTACTACTCATGTTTCACAACCATTTTCAATTACCTTTTTATTGATCCTTTGTTTTTTTTCCTTTTGTTTGTTCACCTTTTTGTTTGTGTTTTTCCTAAACTTTTTTTTGTTGGTAGTTTTGCAAGTTCCTTTGTTCTATGATTACAACCACACAAAGATCAATGGTTTTTTTTTTTCTGTGTCATGTCTTCAATAAGATGTTTACAAAAGTTTTTTCATGGTTCTTTATTTTTTTGTTTTCTTTTTTTACTTTTGAGAATTTTTTAAATTCTCGATGTTTTGATGTGTGTAGGTTTCTTTTGTTTTTTTTTCTTTTGTGCAAATATTGAAATTCATTTTTTCGTTTTGTTTTTTTCATGGTGCAAGTGTTTGTATGATTACAAAATTAAAATGGATTTTACATCATTTATTTATGTAAAGTAACACTTCTTTTTTTCTTAATTTTTTTGTGTTTGTTTGTTTTGTTTTTGTATTTGTCTTATGTTTGTTGCAATGTCTACTACTAGTGATGTAAAGTCTATGAAAAGAATTTATAAACATGGTTTTCCAACTATTGTGGAAATCCTTAAAAAGGTTGCATCAAGTAGTTTACCATGTCAGTTTATTAATATTCCTCCTTCTTCTTCTCGTTTTGATGTTAATAATTTGTTATGGTCTATTGAGGGGTCTATTTTTTTAATACGTTGTCTTGGTATTGATGAATTTGTTGTTAATTCTTTTGTTGATAATTATGTTTATAATTTTGCAAAGTTGCATCCTTATGAAACAAATCTCAACATGGTTGGGCTTATTTTTTACCTATATGTCATTCTAGATCTTGATGATTTTGATATTTGTGTTGGTGCACATTCATCTGATTTTTTTGTTGATCCAAACCAAGAAATTATTTACTTTATACCAACATCTAATATTATTTGAATAAGATCCATCTTCAATTGATTATGTTATTGATCCCAACCATAAAATTATGTGTTTTATACCAATGTTTAATGTTCTTTGTCCTTCTACTTCTATTATTTTTGTTGTATCAGAATCTCATTTTGCTCCTAATTCTGATGTTATGTTTTCTAGCTTTAAGGTTGGTAAAGGTACAAACCTAAGTCCTTGTCAAGAAGCTTGTTTTGAAATGTCACTTTCTTACAATTGATGATAAAGGAGATGAAAAATGTATATAAAGGGGGCCAAAAAGTTAACAAACATGTTGAAGTCCAGGCAAAGAGTGTTTTTGATGAATGGAGATTTTTTTGTGGTTTGACACCAATCAATCAATTAATGATCTTTAAAAGATGAATCTTTTGTTAAAGATTTAGTGGATATGTTGTATTTTTTCTTTTGCAAGTTGCGAAACAAAATTGTAGTGTATATCCTCCAATGAGGTATGTTTCTTTCGCATGTTTTGTATTCCATGTTGTTGTATGTTTCAAATATGTTTTAAAGTTTAATTTCCTTTGCATCTTCCTAAACCCAAAACTTATCTAGAAATCCTTGACTTGGCTCTTGTGTTCTTTCTAATTATTTTTCATCTAGAAGGATCTTCATCTACATAAAACACGATATTTTTTCCTTTTTACTTTTCTTTTTTACATTTCTTTTGATTTATTTATGAACTATATGAAATATCCAACGTGTTTTTAGTGTGTACTTATGATGCTTTGGCATCGAAATTTGAAACCATAAACATTATCCTTGTTTTTTTTCTCATTGTTTTGTTCCTTGGTAGTGACTAATTATTCTTCTAATTGATTTTTTGGTTTGTAGCAATTATGTTGTTTGTATTTGAATTGTATTTTTGTAGCAACCAATCTACAATACAAAGTATTGCAAGGATTATAAGGCAAAGGTTACAACAATGTATTGTGGAATCAAATAAAACGCATGCAATTCCTTTTAATATTTTCAAAGATGCGAATTATCATTGTGTGAAAACTATTGGTGATCAAACAACTTTCCAATCTTTAATAGCTAGTCTTGGCAAGTCCATCAAAAAATCCAATGTGTTATCCATTGGAAAAAAAATGCAAAAAGCTGGCACAAGCAATGTGTTAGCCCACATCTCCATCTAGCCTGAATTTGAGGTATGGATATTTTTGTATGCAAAACTTTTTCGTAAGGGAGTGTTCTAACCTCTATGCTATGAATTTTGATGAATTCAACTTGTTATCATTACCTATTGGTGTCATTTAAAAATTTTGTTACAAGATTTCCAAGAATTGAAGGATATACATTATGCATTGTTCTACATGTTAACATTGGCATGTTATTAATTACCTTTTTTTATGTAATTTAAACATAAGAAGAACTTGCTCGTCATTGCCCCACTACTTTGCTTATTGAAAAACTTGGGGCACATCCATTCAAGTATTTACAACAAATGCTTAAAGGCGAAAACACATTAAGGTGGAGTACTTAGTCCTATTATAGCTTGTTGGATTATCAATCATGGGCCTTGCAACAAAATATAAATGAATAATATGTGAAAAGGGTCTCAAGAAAATATTGCATGTGATATGATCACATTGTATGAATTTGTGAATAGATTTTGAATTACCATAACATTTTGAACTTTTGAAGTGTCAAAAACTCAAGGTCACAATCCATATCATATGATTATGGACTCATTATATTTACTAAAATGCTTAGTTGAGTGATTTTTTTATATAGAAAGTAGCGTGATACCATTAATACAAAGGAAGACAATTTTGAAAGATTTTGAAAACCATAAATTGATATATACAATGAAATACGAATTTTTTATAAGGTCCTTTATTCTTTTGAATTAATAATTCAACTTTTCATTTTTTTAATGTAAATTTTTGATACAATTATCTACAATTGATAAAGTCTAGAAGTAAAAAAAATTGTTTAACTTTGCCATATGACTTGTGCAATATAATTTATTATGCTACAATGTAAAATGGACTTTTATTTTAACATTATTATGGACTTCACATATGCCAAAAAATACTCCACCTTAATGTGTTTTCACCTTTAAATGGAAAGCTTTTGATGAAATATAGTTTACTAATATTGCTATTGGTTGGAATTAGCTTTGTCTTATTGTCGATAATTTAAATATTGATTTCCCAAATTTAAGAAAAAAAAACTTATCCAATAAAACAAACCAAAGTGTTGGAATTACTCGAATGGAAAAGGTATTTTTTCCTTAAGAATATGTATGGAGGTAATAGGCCACATGGATCTTATTTCTTATGTCAAGTAAGTTTTTAAGCTTTTCATTTTTCACTTTTGATTATTCTTGAATTTGTTTTGATTTTTGTTTGAATGTTTTATAAGTTTTTTTTGACAATGTGTCTTTCTTGTTATAGGTATAATTAAGTTGATAAACACTTGCATGATAAAGTAATGTAGCAAATTATTTCTAATGAATTCAAATATGGTGTTTGATGCACTATTTGGAAGCTTTTAACGAGGAAAAAATTATTTATGAAAAGACGAAGGCAATAGTTTTTATTTCATTTTTCTTCAATGCTATGTTTTTTCTTTATAACTTTTTCATTCATTTTCACATTTTGAATTTTTTGTAGGATGATTTCCATTTTGGTGGAGATGATGGAGCTATAGGTGGAACTATTGATGTTGTTATTTTTGCTATTATGTTTAATGGCGTAAGAGTTGTAATTACCCATGGCTTGCATGATGATTTTATTGATGTTACTTTGGAGTTATTTTAATATGGTTACTTGTGTTCCTTTTCCTAGATGTAGTGTGTTCATTATTCTTTTTTTTATAGATAAAAAAAAGATAATCAACAAATTTGATGTTGGTGTTATTTCCATATATCAAGAAACCAACATTGTGCAAGTGCCAAATTTGAGCATTGGTGCATTAATACAAAAGTGAGGTGCAATTCATTTGCATAAATCACTATGGGACTTTAAAAGTGAAATAGGTTCATTTCACCTTAGTGATTTTGTGCTAGTTGAAGTTATTTCACTATGGGATGATTATGTAAACATCATGTTTCATTACTAGTTAACATTATTCATTGTTATAATTTATTATGGGAAGTAAGTTTATTTTATGTTGTTGTTTTAAATACCTTAGGCTACTCTACGGTATACTTTATATTGTTTTAAGCTACCCTAGGTTATTATAAGTTGTTATATGTTGTTATAAGTTATTGTAGACTATACCTTAGGTTATTTTATTTTAAATTATTATATGTTATTTCAAGGTCATTATGTTCATTAGTAGAAAAGCTCCCCTTTTGCAATTATGTTTTCAACTAAAAAACATAGTTGGAAAAACCAACTATAGTTGTAAATTATTTTTTATAAATAGAAAAAATGTTTTTTTCAACTACAAACCAAAATAGTCGAAATGATATTCTAATTGAAAAGGTCAGCCACGTGTCAACACCACATCAATAGCTACTATTTACCATTTTAATTATAAAATACACACCATTATAGTCAAAAATTGTTTTCAATTGCTTTTGACTAATGGATGAACTTCATTAGCTAATTGGGCATGACATCAACCAAAAATTTAATTACAATTTCAACCAGGTTGTAATAATGTAAGTTGAACATTTAACCAATGGTTTGGTGACATGTGCCACACTCACAATGTTGACACATGGCACATCCACAAAGTTCGAAATAAATAAATAGTTAAATGATACGTGGCATGTTCACAAAACTTGTGGTCAACAAATAATTAAATGACATGTGGCACATCCACATCCATAGGTTAGGCCATGTGATGCTTGAACATTGGCCACCTAAGTTAAACATAAGTTAGGTCTAAACCTATAAATCTAAGTTTAGTTCAAATACAAGCCAAATAATTTAAGCTTAAATTAAGGATAGACCTAAACATTTTTTTAAAACTTAAACCTAGGCCACATGGCATTTAACAAATGAAATCCTATTTGATTTAATTTAGCCTTTAAAATTTAACCTTTTGATTGGCCCATCCCAAATGGTTATTACATTTTTAGATTATTATTATTTTTCAATAATCCGTTTACAATCCTTTATATAGTTTGGATTTAAAAAGTGGAACCTAAACAACATGGGATAAACATTTTAGTTGTAATTTAGATGCAACCAAATTACAAACTAATGTAAGCTTAATTAAGCCTAGACCTAAAATAATAATCTACCTAACTTATGTCAAATTAGTTACATTAATCATTTTTAGTAATGATTCATCAACCATTTTTAATTATATGGTTATCTAATGTTTAAAATTAAATAAAATATTATCATTTAGAAAATAATATGATAATTAGTTTAAAATTTTAATTTGGAACGATTAACTATAATTTTATATTAAAGAATTACTTACTAATAGTTAATCAATATTTAAATTTTACTAATTCATTATAACTTTTTATTAAAATTTCATAAAACAAATAATTAAATAAAATATACAATTTTAATAATATTTTCAATGATATTTTAATTAAAATAATTATTATAATGTAGTGATAATTAATAATTGGCTATAATTACAACAACAACAATAGTTATAATGTTGCAACTAATATTTAGGCTAAATGAAGTATATAACTATTATTATTCATATTGTTACCTAAGTTTTTATAATTATTATGAACTAATATAATAAATGAAAAAAATCATTAAATTATTTTTTGTAAATATAGTAGTGTTAAAATAATCATATTTAAAAAAACAAAAATAATTTATTATATATCCTTACAAAATATTTTGATCGTTATTGTAATTAATTAATTAATTAAATCTGGCTAATAAATTAAAAAAATTAAAATTATTGGAAGTAAAATCCAACATTACAATAAACATTAAAATTCCAATATAATGTTAATTAAGTATTAATACTTGATCTATTGGGGAAAAAAAATGAATCTACAAAAAATAATAAATTACATGTGCATTGAACTTACAAATTATTAAATTGATTTACATTTTAGAATAAATTTTATTTTCAAATTAAAGTGTAATTTTATGTGCATAAAAAAATTCAATATACATAACCATTCATTTATACCAAAAACATTTACAATGAATTCTTATCATAATTTTAAATATGTTTTAAGACATCATATGTTTTAAAATGAATAAACATTAAAGTTCCACAAAATCATTAATTATGTATTATTATTTGATATGTTGTAAATTAAATTTTACTATTTATATGCAAAGAAAGAACCATTCATTTAAAATAAAATTGCGTTTAATTTAATGTTATCAGAATTTAAAATAAATATTGAAATATTATATGTATAAAATTGTAATCACCTATTAATTCTTTAGCTTAATTGAGAAAGATAGAAAGTCACAAGAAAATTGCAAACAAGATTGCATTTTTCCATCCTCCAGAACATTTTATCAACCATATATGTGTGTTGATAGTCAAATACTAATCCATGTTTTGATTGTATGTCAACTAAAAAAGCCTAAATACCAAGAATAATGCAAAAATGCTCAATTAGTTAAAACATGTTTCACATTGTTTATTGACATAGTTAGGCATTCAATTTCAACATTGTTGATGTCAAGATTATTTAGCAAATGACCACTAAGTTGAAATTTTTTTTCAATAATATACCAATATGATAAATGAGCCAACTTAATTAGTAATTGCCATAATTTTATTTAAAATTTTAATAAATTATAGTTGTAACATATATAGTTGCAAATGACATGTAATTGAAAATGTTTTGGTTTTAAAAAATGATTTTTATTAATGTGCTCTATGTTATTATAAATTTTTTATCATAAGGTATAACAATTTAAAATACCTGAAATATAATAAAATAACTTAAGTTAAAATAACATATAAAGTTTTATGTGTAATAATTTAAAATGGAATAATCTAAGATATAATCATACAAAATAACCAATAATATATTATAATAAACATTATTACAAAGGTGGGGTATAGTTCACTCGTCTAATCATTATGGGACCTTAAAAATGAAATAAGTAATTTACACTTTAATAATTTCACCCTAGTTCAAGTTAATATTTTTATGTAAACATTGTGTTTCATTACTAGTTAACATAATTCACTATTATAATTTACTGTGGTGATTTTTTAAAAATGTTGTTGTTTAAATTATCCTATGTTATTTTCTGATATATTTTATATTATTTTAAGCTACTTTAGTTATTTTAACTTATACCTTAAATTATTATAACTTATTATACGTTATGATAAATTATTATACTTTAAACTATTATATGTTATTATATTTGAAGGTATCTTAGTTATTTTATTATAGGGTTTTAAATTTAAGTTATTTTAAATTAAATTATTCAATTAACCTTAAATTATACATTAAATTATTTGATGTAAAGTTAAGATATGTTATTTCAAATTATATTTTAGGTTATTTAAGGTCATTATGCTTTATGTTATTGTAAGTTATTTTATTTTAATTATAATAATTTAAAATAATTATTAATAGCCTATGATAATATAACCTATAATATTCAACAATAGTTTACAATAAAATAACTATCGATAACCATCGATAAGATAACCACCAACGGCCTAAAATAGAATAGGGTAAAATAACCACCAATATAATAGTAATAATAGCCACTAATAGAATAACCACCAATAGGCACTAAAATGATAACCACTAATAACCACTAATAACTTATGATAATTTAATTTAAAATCACCACCAATATCCACAAATAGAATATCCATCAATAGCCATTAATAAAATAATTCCATTAATAGCCTATGGTAATTTAGCCTAAAATAATGACCAATAGCCATCAATAAAACGACTACTATTAGCCATTATTTGAATAACCACCAATGGCCATTAATAAAATAGTCATTAATAAAATGACAATTAATAGAATAATAATTATTAGCCACGAATAAAATAACTACCTATAACCATTAGTAACCAACATTAAAATAACTACCAATAACCATTATTAAAATAACCAGTAATTGCGACCAGTAGCCACCAAACTAATAGCCACAAATAACCATGGTAATATAACTTAAAATAATCAATAATATCATAAGGTAAAATACCTTTCAATAGCCAAAAGTAACGAACAATGACCTCACATAATTGAAAATAAATTTTAAAATGAAAAAAACTTAAAATAACCAAAAATAACATATAATAATCACAAATAATTAAAGTGAAATAACTTACAATAGCCAAAAATAACTTACAATAATAATAAAAAGTTTAAGGTGAAATAACGTAAAATATTTAAGAGTAATTTAGAATAATTAAAAATAACTGAGAATAACCATAAATAATCATAAATAATGTACGGTGAAACAATTTAAAACAATGAAAAATAGCCCTATAATAGCTGAAAGTAGCTTAACATCAGTAGTATTATAATATTAACAAAAAAATTATCCATTTATTAAACATTTGTTTTTTCAAAATGAATGGTTTTTGAAAATTATTGAACAATGATATTCAAAACAAACTATTCAATTGATTTAACACATTCAAAAGGAAATAAATTTAATTATGTACATAATTTTTTAAAATTAAACATTAATCATTACAAACTATGAATAAGATATGAAATCTCAAAGTTTATGTTTTTATATTGTTTAAAATGAAAATTTGATAAATAAAATGTAATATAACACATTTTCACAACAAGTGAAGTGTTTGATGGTAAGGTTGTTTGTTTCCATCCTAAAGGTCATGGGTTCAAACCTCACAAATGGTGTGTTTTGTGGTCAACAATGGTAAGTTCATTAAATATTTTCCTATATATTTGCTTATAATAGGTGCCTACTTAAGTTGATTACATTGTTATTTACCTAGATTAGGTTTTAACTTAGCATAAGTAATGACACATATCAATAAATCATAAGTTGAAAATCATGAAATTATCAATAATATTAAATATTAAATAATTTAAATTTAATTGATTTCTATTTTTCCTAATTAATTAATTAGCAAGTGAAATGGCTTGGTAAATTTATATTTTATTAGTAACTAGTGGACCAATTCATCGTTTGTAACAACTAGACCCTATTCATTAAGGGGTTGACTAGTTTCGCTATGGTAAAAATGTTCAAATTCATTCAAAATTTAGTGAAACTTAAAATGAATAAAGATGCATTTTAGTGTAATGAAAATAACCAACAATTGAATAGCCAACAATAACCTATGATAAATAACCAATAATAGCCTATGATAAAATAATGAAAAATAACCTATACTAAAATAACTAACACTAACTTATGATAAAATAATGAACAATAACCTATAATAAAATAACCAACAATAGCCTATGATAAAGTAACCAAATATATTTTAAGGTAAAATAACCTAGAATAGCTAACAATAGTTTATGATAGAAAAACCAAAAATAACATATGGTAAAACTTGAAGGTGAAAAAAAAATATATATAATAATGAAAAAGTTATTCAATAATAGTGCAAAAGTTTTTTTTGTGATGAATTTGCAAACCAAAATAGTAAAACAATCATTACTGTCAATGATGGAAGTGAAAAACATTGGAATCAAAACACAAATTTGATTAAAAACATTGGAAATCAAAACACAAACTTGATTGAAAACATTGGAAATCAAAATAAAAACTTTCAGCATAGCTTATTTATTTAAGGTGTCAAAGACACAAAAAAATTACGAGAACAAAGGTTAAAGGAAAGGTTTAAGTTTAACTTTCAAACAAGGAACAAGACAAGATTATGTGATTCAAAAACAAAAACACAAGAATTAAGAATAATAACACAAGATGTGTAAAACAAATGTGAAAACGAATCTTTATTATACTAACATATATAAACATGAACATGAAAAAAACATGACAAGGCTATGATGTAAGATTGTGCTTAAGACTAACGTTGAATAAACTAAAGGAAATGAAGTGTCCTACTCTTATTTATACTCCTTTAGGGACCTAGCTCAAGGAAGCATTACTACAAAAATGTGAGTGTAATTCGCTAGTCCCCGTTCACTAGAAAAATGAATTCACTACTTTCCAATTAGTCCCTATTTATTAAGCTTAGTGAATTCACTCAAAATCTAGTGAAATCATTTGGTGTACAAAAACACATTTTGTTATAGTGAATTTTTCAAGAAAGTTTCTATGTGTGTGTGACAAATGCAAACATTAAACACCATCTTCAAATGGTGGAATTCATCCATAATGTTCATCCATAATTCCTAATTAAATCTTAGTTAACTTTTTATTAAGTCCTAGTTAAATATTAATTAAGTCCTAATTAAGCCCAAGTTAACTTCTAGTTAAGTCCTAATTAAATCATAATTAATTTTAGTTAATTCTTAAATGACTCCTAATTAAGTTCGAATTAACTTTTAATTAAGTTTTAGTTAATTCATAATCGACTTTTAGATATGAAGGTTTTCAAGAAGCTTCTTTATTTGATGCTCACATAGAAGCCTCCTTGAAAGCTCCTTTGAATTAAGTCCCCAAAGGGGTATAAATAGAAATATGATTATCATTTCTTTTAGTTTGTTCAACATTAATTTTAGGCACTATCATGCACCATAACCTTGTCATGCTCATGTTTGCATATGTTAGCATAATAAATATTTGTTTTCACGTTTATTTCGCATGTCTCGTGTTCTTGTTCTTAGTTCTTGTCTTTTTGTTTTTGAATCACATAATCTTGTCTTGTTCCTTGTATGAAAATTAGATTAGACCTTTCTTATAACCTTTTGTTCTTATGTTTTTTCGTGTCATTGAGAGTATGTATCAAGTAAGGAAGCTTTTTGGGAACCTTCCTAACTACAAATCAATTATGTATTAATTGAAACTTAATTAAAAATTAATTCGGATTTAACTACGAATCAATTAAGAGTTAACTAAGAGTTAACTAGGATTTAACTAAGAGTTACTTGGGACTTAATTGTGAATTGATTAAGACTTAATTAAGAGTTATGGATGAACATTATGGATGAATTTCATCTATTAAAAGGTGGTGTCTAATGTTTGCATCCATCACATAAGGTTTCAAATCAAAAATAAAACAATGCAAAAAGCTTGGAGCTTATTTAAGCAACCATGTAATAGTTGCCCTTGATAAAAAATAAAACACCTTGAAAACAAATCCAATGCTCATGTCCATTGCATTGATGTTTGGATTCTCCATCATGAAGGAAAATCTAGTGATCCTTTCTATTGCAATGTTGCTTGCACTTTCCATCATCATTGCAAAAAGCCACATAACAACATCTTTCACATCAACAACCCTCAAAGTAAAAAGTTTAACCTAACTTTCTAACTTTTAACTTTAAACCTTGAAGCCCAACATTTGTGTGTGTGATAGATGATGGCCTTTAGTGCATTTCGCCACTTCATAAAACACAACACTTGTCGAAATACGAACATGACATGTGTATCAAAGAAGAAAGGCCCACCCATGTAGGGTATTGCATGTTTTTTTATCAATTCATGCTTGGCGATCAAGCCACCCAATATTGTGGCTTATGCCTTGATTGATACTTGGTCAAATGTAGATACTTGACCAACATTGGTATGTATCTTCCACCCATGGAAAGTTCCCTTGACAAGTTGTCACTGAAAACAAGTAATGTTTGAACAAAAGAAGGCCTTGAAAATACAAACGAAAAAAAACAATGGTATTTCAAATCAAATGCTTCAAGTTTTGTTAAAACTACCACCGAAATCCAATTGAGTAATTGGCTTTTTTTCCAAAATTTAATTAGAACATGAATGAGGGTGTTACCATGTTTTAAACAAGTTCAAGTTTTCTAATTAGATAAATACAATTTCATTAAGAATAATAAATGGCCCTACACTTTAAAAAGTTATTGCATTTAATTAATTTTACATAATTAAAATTATATAATCTCTATCTTTTATTGTGTGGATTAGTTGAATAATTGGCTTTGCCGTGAAAGGTTTTTTCCTAAAATACTGATTTACTAATGTAACATGTGTCGTTGGCCCAAGTGTGAACAAAAGTTTTATTTTTCATACTTTAAAAATTTCCAGCAATAACTGATTTTTATTTCCAAACCCAAATTTTGCAATTTGTTTGAATTTTTAACAACCTTTTATATGTTGGCCACCTGTTTGAACAGGTTGTAGAAATCTGGTGATTTTTTTTTTCTGAAATACAAATTAGGGCCTTTTTCACAAAAGTTGATGATATGTGTCAAAATCACATTTTTCAGGTTTAAAAAATGAGGAATTTTGCCTTGCAAGAAAAGGGGAAAAAAATGGTCCCAAGCAGCATGTTTTTTATTTTCTTTGCAGAATTTTCACAAACTTAGTGAAAATTGTACAAGAGCTTTTTTTGGAAAGAAAATTGCAAAAGTCACCATATTTTGAGGAGAAAAAGTTATATACAAGTTAAACCTCTAAAGTCTTGACCAAATTTTCTAACTTTGGAGAGGATTCTGAAGTTTAAAAAAAAAGCCAATCATATTTACTTGCCAGGAGACCTCTAAATTTTTATATGAGGGGGAATGAAAGTCTCTTGAAATTGTGTGATCTATGATGAGTTTGTGATGAATCTTACAGTAATTGGGTTTTAATCACATTAAATACCTTTTTAACTTGCCATGTGCAAGAGTGATTTGTTTTTCAAATTTTTGATGTTCCATCATTGGCTAGCTGTCCCAAGAGGGATTTAACATCAAATGATGATAGGTTTTTAGAACTTATCTAAATAATAAATTAACTAGTTAAAAAAGATGTTACCAACCAAAAATGTTATTTGAGTCCAAATGTGAGAAATGTTCTTCAAAATTATTTTTGGAAATTTGGTGATTTTATCACCCAAAAAAAGAGAATATTGTAAAAGAATATTCTTTTTTGTTTTTTGCATTTTGATGAAATTTTGCCCCCCAGTTAAAAAAAACCGATGTGCAAGAGAAAAAATCAAAGATTCTTCATTAATGAAATGATACACATTTACAAGGAAATGCAACATCTTAACGCATGCACAATGCAAACAAGTGTTGGGCAGTTACACGATGTTTTCAAAAACAAAATCTGTGGTTCCAATTTTTTGAAAATTTAAAGATAAAGCAACCTGCAATTCTGTTTTTAAAAGAAGGTGTGTTCTGACCCCTGAGTCTAGCCCCAAAGTGAAGGGTAAAGCCCAAGGCTACAATAAGGGCCTAGGAGCATCTCCACCGGTGCTCAGTATGTCACTCCGGATAATAAAATTAAATGTTTAAGTTTAGCTTTTTTCATTTGGCACCCCACCAATAAAATTGTAACCGGAACTGCATATGCGTGGGAAGTACTACTCGCAGACCACGTGGACCAATCATTATGATAACAAATCAAGAATACTGAGCCGCAGTCAGGTCCAATTTATTAGACTTTTTTTTGGAGGTGCACAACTATGTTGTGCCATTTACCAGCCACGACAAGCTGCACGAATTTGGTGCAGAAAAATCAATTTCCTCAACTAAAATGGCACATTTTGACTTTTCACAATAAATTTTACTGTCTGGAGTCACATATTGAGCACGAGTGGAGATGCTCTAAGAGCATCTTCACCCCAAAACTGTAAACAACTCCTTTATGTTAAAATCTACTATATAAATTCACTTGTTCTGTCTGTCCGTCCGACGACAATTCCGGCCTCTGCATTTTCTATGGCAGAACCGGCCGGCCTCTGTATTTAGATATGGCGGCAATACCAATGCAGTTCTCTATGGCGGAACCGGCCCGGCCTCCAGATAATTTAGATACAAACGAGGCCGCCACCGCTCTTGCCATCGCGCACAGCTTGCCTTCTTCTCCAAGCTCTCCCAAAGTTCACATTTTGCACAGCCGTGAGTTC
>Ga0116231_10010548_pt1 | contig 14806 bp, 8 predicted proteins | sample S1TSphgellanicum_2_FD_89695 | JGI IMG/M metagenome (GOLD analysis project Ga0116231, IMG submission 89695) | Host-associated microbial communities from peat moss isolated from Minnesota, USA - S1T2_Fd - Sphagnum magellanicum MG | ecosystem: Host-associated > Plants > Peat moss > Unclassified...
TTTCTAATAGTTGCATCATAGTTGTGAAAATGACCAAAATAGTTGAAAGTTGGTCTTATAGTTGCAAATATTCTCAAATCTAGTCGCAAACGACTATAAGTCGCATGTAGTCGTAAATTGACTAGTTACATTTTGGCTGATTTCTACTAGTGAAACTTCTAATCACTTAAAACATTGTTGCCATCACATACTCTATCTAAATTTAACTTGCATTAGTTCATTGGAAAATTAACTACAAAATGCACCTACTCGCCAAATCTCAAACTTTGCATCTAAATTTTAAAAAAATTATGTTACAAAACCCAAGAAGTTTTATCATTATTAGAATTTCAGGTTTTTCGAATGCTCCAAGCTAACTAACTGGTCTTTTTTTACCAATGGATATGTTCATTTTGATTAAAGGTTCAAGGCATGTATATTTTTGACTTACCAACTAAATTATAATGACTTATTTAACCAATACATTTAGTTAAATTAAACAACCCTAGTCAAAATGATGAATGGGTTTTAGTCAAATGAAACATTTAATCAAATTGAACATAGTAGTCAAAATGACCAATGTTTTCTAGTCAAATGGGACATCTTAAATGCCTATTACATACCTACCTCCCACCTCAAGGGGAACACTAATAAAAAAAGTAGAAAATACGTGAATAACAATATATGGTGCAATATATTGGTTATTGGGTAAAAAAATTAATTAATTAATTAATAAATATGGTACCTTTTATTCAATAATTAATTTAATTATAATATAAGGTATGTATGATAATATCCAATAATGGATTATAATTAATATAATATGGTTTTAATATGTATATATTAAAAATTAGATAATAATAGGGTGATAAAAAATAATTTGGACAATTATCTAATACCCCCTCTAAAAATGGTCGATTGACGAATGTAAGTTTCAAACTGTACACTAAGTGTCCCCCTCAAGCCTATCACCTATAATTTTATAACTTACCTACCAACCCATTCACCCACCTTCTTACCTAGATATACTACTTGCTTACCTACCCACCTGCCTACCTACTCATTTATCTAGGTGTACTACCTACCTACTTACCTACCCACCCACCTACTTATATTCTACCTACCTACCTACCTACCTATCCACCCACCTACTTACCTATTTACTTACACACCTTCCTACCTACTTATATATTACCTACCCACCCACCCACTCACCTACCTATTTACCTACCTACTTACCTACATATTTACTACATACTTACTCACTCACCCACCTAGATGTACTATTTACCTACTTGCCTACCTAGCCACCCACCCACCCACCCAATTACTGTATCCTACAACATACCTACCTAGTTGACTATCATTTTACATCCAACCTAAGTTTATGTACCTCCAACCTACCTACTTAACATAAATTTTTATGTTACCTACCTTCTTATCTACTAAATAATTGTATGTTACCTACCTACCTAAATGTATGTACCTTCAACCTACCTACTTAAAGTTGTATTATACCTATCTATCTACCTACCTTCTGACTCCCACCTCCCTTCCACCCTACAACTTGCCTACCTTCCTATTTACCCACCCAACCTACCTATGACATATACCTTACCTAGTTTAATGAATGGAGTTTGAAATGCAAGAATCAAATTTTAACGAATTTTGGAATTTGTAATCAATTTGCTCTTTTCAAAAAGATTTTCTTACAACTCATTTGAACATTTACAAAATATATCGATTTTATTGATTAAAATTTTGAATAAGCTACAAGATTATGCTTTTATTTGCTTCATTTGAACAAAAATTAAAATAGAAAAATATGCCAAAGTTGGAATTTCCAAACTGTTTTATAGTTAACAAGATAAATTAAAATGTTGCACAAGCCTTACCAACAAAAAGTTATGTAACTTGGTGGCAAAGGCATTTGGATGCCTCCATGAAATCTTGGGTTCAAACTCATGTACATGAATTTGTATACTTGGTGGTGTGTATGATGCATATTTCGGTGTATGTGTGTACATATGGTGTAAGGAAGGCATATGTGGGTACCTACCAACCTACCATTTTATCACATAACAATGTGTTGACATGTGGCACCATAGGAGTAGTTGCCACATGGTAGAACATAATGTTGTTGCACGATAATATAATGTTACCACGTGGCAACATTCCTATGGTGCCATGTGTTAACATCAAATGATGCCATGTTTTGAGTAAATGATTATTTAAAAAAACCATTTTCATTGGTTATATTTTATTAATAACATTTGACCACTAGTCAAAAGGTATTGGTCAAAAACTTCGGTCAAAATCACCACCCTAGAATTGGTCAAAAAAACCATCCTAGCTGTTATGAACTTGTTAAAATTGATTTGTCTTTAAAAACTAGGGGGGGGGTGGGGGTTATGTTTGTCACTTTGGGGTTTTTTTTAACTAGAAAATCCGGTTTAAAAAACTTGGAATTCTAATAGTGTATGCAAATTCTCTAAGATTTCAAGCTCCAAATCTACCCCTACTCATTTCCATCTTTTCAAAGGTACTATTATGATACAATGTTATTATCCCTTTTTCCACCATTTATTAGGACTAATCAATCTTTTCCTCCCAAGGAAAGTTGTAGGAACAAGTTTTCAAATATTCAAATCGAAATCATGTTAAAAAGAAAGAGCCAAATGATCCAAATTCATGCCTCTATATAGAAGAAAAAGGAAGGAGGCAAGGGAGACCCTTGGAATGAATCCAATGCTTGGACGTCAACGGGGAATCATCTTTGCTTGGTGGCCAATGGAAAGTTCCAAGTTTAGTGGCCTTTGGAAGGTTTTAAACTTGGTAACCCTTGGAATGTTCCATGTTTGGTTGCCTTTGGAAAGAGAAGGAAAAACATTTCTTTCACCTCCTTCCACTTTTCACCCAAAAGATTTTACTTAAACCTATTGTCCATTAATTTTAAGGTTTTGTTTTATCATGATTTTAGACTATTACTGTGTCTTTTTTTCCCTTTTCCTTGACCTATAAATTGCATTCATGCATCTTGATGTACCAAATTTTCCACACACCCATCGCCAAGTTGATTTTGATCAAATATTTTTTCCTTTCTTTGATTTCATGGTGTCACGCATAAAGACATCTTACGACCCTTAAGCCACACAAATGAATGAAAAATTGCCTTGGGAGTCATCTTTAGATTTGATATTAATTTAACACCTTCATAATGAAGGTCCCGAACATCGGAAAGTGTGCCCTCATTTCAAAATCAAACCCATTCGAACTTGGTATTATCAAATTTCTTCGAACTTTCATACATTAATGATTTTATTACAAGTCGACCCCACTTCTAGTGATAAACCTGAAATTGTCTACGAAGGTTTTTATGAAATTAAAGACACCTCGATTTTTACATGGTCTCTAATTCTTGGCGTTGGACATTATCATTGGTTATGCAGTCTAATTCATCGCTTCCTCTTAACAACAAGGTGAATCATTTAGTTCACACCATCTGATACATCCTAGATTTCCTACAGTTATGAACTACCACTATGGCATAGCCTAGGACCCAACATGATTTGCAATTCTTTTTGAACTTATACATAACCTGAATAAAATTTTTGTTCATCACGAAATCTATGTTGTAATTGTCACCCTATCACGTTACTTATTATAATTGTTACGTTGTCTCAAATTAATCCTACATGCTTACATTGCTTGAAGATTATTTTATTTCCATTGGACCCTTCATTGACACACCCTTAACTACTTCAAAAATCTCAAATCATCATTACTTGCATGACTATCCATTTAATACCAAAACAAAACAGACTAATGTTTTATTGGACATTACGAATTTTGTTGTTTGTTTCTAACCCCACCCTTTAGAGACTTCTCACCCCCAATCACATAATTGAAGTTCTAAAACTATGATTACCAACTTTTGTCGAAAAAAAAAATTAACTTTACACCTCATTCATCCAATATCGAATTTTGAAATAAAAATAATCCCCCATGTAACCTTGTGCACCCATCATTCCTCATTCTAATTTGAAATCGCAAACCCTTAATAAAGTGAAAACACGATATAATGAGCCAATTGAACCAAGGTTGCAATCCTTTTCAAAGGACTACATTAAACATGTGGCATTATTGTGTTGGTCTATTACTTTAAATACATCATTTTTCATATCTAGTTTACAAATGTGTGCTAAATAAAATAGTTTCTGGCTATATCTTGATACTATATCATATATATTATGCATCCATGCTTTTATCACCTAAAAATGAATGACTTTTGTTGAAGACACATTCTCAAAATTCATAATTTTCAAGGCTAAAAACATTTATGAACCAAAAACACCAAAATGTGTTGAAAACATGAATTGCACCAGTATCAAATTATGTTGTGCTTTAAATGATCATTATGAAGATCCTTTCCAATTTTTAAAAGAAATGGTGCACAATTAATATGGAAAAAAGACGTTTGAAAAAAAATGATTATCCACAAGTAAGTTTTGAGTGCTTTAAACATGTAAAAGGACTCTTTAAACATCATCAATTTTATTCAATCTTTGATCATTGAAAATTTGCAATTAATGGAACCTACTCTAGAAGGAAATTTGACAATCCAAATTGTTGTGCTTCACCTCTGATTTTTCAAAAATTAAATAATATAATTTAAAGCATTGTCCACACCCCTTACTAGGTCCTTTTACCATGTTTTTACCAAGTAGCCTTATCACACCTCAATATCCTTGATGCAATTCTTGAAAATTGAAACTATCGTGCATGGATGTGTCAATAGGGTTGACAATCCTTTAGGGCGTGCCATGTTGTGAACATATTTATTGAGGGTTTTTATATAATGTTCTATAGGGTATGTCCACCTTGTGGCCACAGGTCCACAAAGGTGTAATTCCTCCACAAGATGGAAAAATAAATGTGTCACAATATTAAAAAAAGATGGGGGCAATTCCATTTCCAACAAACTCAAGGAAACTACAACATCTAAATGAAGAGTCTCAATGTCAGAAGGGTTCCACACTTTGCTACAAATGCGTTTATATATTTTACATATACACATGATGGCCATTCTTGGGCCTGATGCCATGAGTCCACGTAAGGCAAAAGAAGTACTCGCTACATTAAAATGTGGTAGTCATGGGATTTAAGCGCACCAAATTTCCTTCCACAAATGTGCTTGGAAATGGAACTCACATATTTATAAAGAGTTTTCAAATTTTGAAGTTGTAAGAACATAAGGCACAAATAGTTTAACAATAATGTAATTTGTCATTAGCCTAGGTTAGCTATTTTATTATTATAATTATAATATGTCACTTGTTAAAACTATTATGATTTATTATAATTTATTTTTAATTTTTTAATAAATAAAAATTAATTCGTGATAGGCACATTAGTCATTTAAAAGAATTTAATAATAATATAAAATATATTAAAATATTTATGATTATTTCAGTAATTATAGAATTATTTTTCTTATCATTCTAATATCATCATCATCATCATTATCATCATTATGTAATAAGATATTATTTTTAAAAAATTAATTAAAGATAATATTGAAATTTAGTTTTTTAGTACATGTAATTAATATAAATATTTAATATAATATTAATTAAAATAATAATAAATGTCATTGTAATAATTTTAAGAAGTATAATAAAATGGTTTGGATAAATTTGTAATATGGGCATAATATTTTTAGCAAATATTTTAAATATAATTTTGATATATTCAAAATATATACCATTTAATATTACCATAATATCAAGATCATTTATGCTAATAATAATATTTGAATACACATTCATTATGGCTGTTTATATACATTCAAAATATACATTTATAAATCTCACCCAACTATATTATTTAGAATTCACAAAATACACCTTTATATACTCATAGGGTTGCAATTAAATTGGTCACATTTGCAACTAATGGAACATAAATTGTTTTTCTTGAATGAAAACTAAACTAATGTTGTTCACATGGAAGGATGAACACCAAAATACTTGCAAATTAGTTGCATTATAGTTGCAAATATGACAAACACAAGAAATAGTTGCAAAAATGTCCAAGTGTAGTTGCAAATAACTAATAGTTACATGTAGTCACAAAGAGAGTGGTTACATTTTGGCCAATTTCTACTAGTGTTGTCTAACTAGAAAACATCTCCACTTGTTGTTTAAGATGTAGGTCTTTTTATTTCAATTTGTGTTATGAAACAAAAAATTAACTCACCATTTACAATAGTTTGACGAGGAGGAAACAAACATTAAAAATGATTCAAATTTGTCAACTTGAATTCTTGATTATGGAGAAATAAGTCTATGCAAGACATGATACTTTAAAATCTTTTGTTTTGACTTCTCTTTTTCAAATATCGATGTTTATTTTATGGTTGTCTCCAATTAATGATTTCCTTCTCCAAGTCGAGTTACAACACCTGTTTGATATAGATACACCACCTACGATGAAATCTCATTATTCACATCACATCAAGAAATGGGTCTTAAACCTTGAAACCATATTTTTTTCCTCAGTGTGTTCGAAAATGTGTTCTAGTATGATGTTTTGACCTGGGTCAGCACTGACCGAAGGAGATTTCATTATGTTGGTTTGGCATGAAGCTTTAGTCAACGCCAACTAAAACTGCCATCACTACAAAGCTTGTTTCTGGTGTCAACTTGGGCTTCAAATGAGTTTTTTTGTTGTTTGCCAAGGTGGTGCGTTAAGTAAGCCTCATTAGATTCAATCAATAACGATTAACAAGTAAAACGAGAAATGATTGTTTTGAATATTGGAATTCAATTCTATGTCAACGTTTAGTTTAAGGTTGGCTGAAAGTATTATGTGTTGTTTGCAATGCTTCAATTCTATAGGTCAATTTGCAAGAGTTCTTTGTTATGGATATAGCAATTATACCTAGGGTTTTTGCATTTGCTTTTCAACAAGAGGTAGGTCTTAAACCTTCAATTCGAATCGTTTATCCTAATTTTTTTCACCAATGAGTTTTTGTATGGTGATTTAACTTCGGTCGGTGCTGACCAATGGTAATTTCACTTTACTTGTAGAGACATAGTTGAACCTCATCTCTAAACCTCTCTAGGAGGTTTAAATAAGTAGCAATGGAAATGCCAATCGGTATTAACTAACACTTCCATTGCTACAAAAGTCACTTTTTGTGACACATTACAACCAAATGAGAGACATTGTTGTCTTTAGTGGAGGCGTGGTAAGACCGTCTCATAAGTGATTACTCGGTGACGATTGAAGACAAAAAGATTGTTGTTTTCCTTGAGGTAGTTTATATTGCCAATTTGCATCACACTAAAATCTTTTTTTGTTGATGTGTTCCTATTTACGAGGTGCTTGGATAAAGATTCAACAATAGTCAATTGGTGCCGACTAACACTACTAACAAGCCCCTTTCTAGATGGCCTACTTTCTCTAGATGTGCATTTCAGTTAGTTTGCTTTTAATTTGTATTGCATATGCCATCAGTTAGTTGGTTATTAGTACATCATTATCTAGATTTCAATAAAGGAATTACTTAACATCAGCCTTCATTGAACATTTGATTATTCCATTTCATGAATTGCTTATGTAGCCAATCCCAACATCATGTGAGAACATAATCTAGGGGATCTAGAACAAGAACAAATTAGCTCAACACAAACAAGGTCTTGGAAAAATTCAAAATCTACCCCAAAACAAAATCTTGCATGAACATTCCATTGTGCAAGCTTGTTGCCATGCCCATTATCAAGTCTATTCTTAAAATTGATGTACTCAAAATGGAGTAGGCAAATGGGCCATAGGCAAGAGGGAAAAAATCTTCTTTGTTTACCCCACAAATCGGCAAGGTGAAGAAATTTATGTCACGACCTAATGTTTTGTGCAAAGAAATGGTCTATCACACAGAAAAACATTCCACCTATTGAAATGCAAAACAATATATATTGCATGCATATGGCATTTATTCTTGGTTGGATTTGTTCTACCTTTCATTTACATTGATCCACTAAACAAATATGGGACTTTTTTTCCCCCAAACCATAAATATCCCCATTTCACTCTTATGTGATTTTCCCACGAGACAATAGGGCATCCATTGTACAAGGGTCAAAGGTGATGTTTATATATTTCTTTTTAACCCAATAGGATTTTGCAAAAATGGGCATTGGGTTATTTTAGATACACATAAATGGCACATTGTTTCATTGAAAGGTGGGACATTGCAATGAGAGTAAGTTCATGAGAGAAATCCACCTACTCTCAAACGTTGGTCTAACCAATGAGTAATCGTTACCAAAGTAGTGTCAAAGAAATGATGTATTTATGTTTATCACAATTCATTATCCTTTGAATAAGGCTTGGGAAATTAAATGCCCAAAATATCCCCCATTATTCATATCATTATGGTATTTTGATTTATAAGTCTTTGATGAACAACCCTACTAAATAAAAATAGTTGTAGTACACAATCCTAAATAAGCAAATATGTCTATATGACTTCTTAAGAAATTTTTTTGCCAACCATATAACGACCAAAAACCAAGGGGAATACATGTTCCACGTCATATTATATTGGACCATTCTTTGAGGATTTTTGCTTTGTATCTACATTTCTTTGTTTCAAAATCATGTTTTATGGAATTTGATTTGTTTGGCTTTTGTTATGTTTGTATACAACATTGGCAAACACAAAATAATCTAACAATATGAAAGTTTTCAGCACCATATTTCAACATTTGGAGTTGATTAATCCCTTTCTTTTAATATTTTTACATGTGCTTAGACTATGAGACCACATAAGACTATCATCTCATGTCAAGCTTAAAGCTCCAACTATGTGCTATGCATAATAATCCTAGGATTCTTTGCACTACTAATGTTCATTCTTCCTCTTTTGGATGGAAATCAATTGTGACCAATAAGAATCTTTCTTTCATTTATATTTTAATTTTTTGTGGCCTCCATAATTAATTCTATGTACTTGGTGGTCTTGCAATGTATTTATGGAAAAATTTCACCAAAAAATGAAATTCAAAATTAAAAATTTGAAAATGAATTGATTTTGGAGGGTTTTCATTGATGTAAGTGAGAAAACATCATAGTAAGCCAAATTCATGTATTGGGTCTTAGTGCATAGTCATAAATATAAAAAGGTGATCAAAACATTTTTACTTCATATTTGGTTTTAATCATTTTTTAAAAACCAAATCTAGTTAAATTTCTCCAAGGGTGATGGCCATTTTAAAACATTTTGCTATGCATGATCACCATTTACACTACATATGAAATTCTTTAAAAAATTAATTGTATTTGATATTTTTTACCTTGAACTTGGCTACACACGCACAAGTCGAGGGCTTAAATCTTATAGTACCAACATTATGACAAAATGTGGGTGCAGTTCATTAGTCCCTGTTCATTAGACTAATGAATTCACTGCTTTTTCACTGGTCCCCATTCATTACAACTAATGAATTCACTCAAATCTAATGAAATCACTAAGCATACATGGACACCTTTTGTTGTAATGCAAGAAAACACATCCTCAATTTTTGTTGATTTTTATTGGATTTTTTCCCATGAAAATACTTCAAACTTCAATAAGTTACACATTGTGTGGAAGGTCTAAGCAATATTAAATTACCTACACGCACCTTGAATTCTAAAATGAGGTTTGAAATATGATTGAAAACAAATGTTGTCACTACCCCATACTTATTTACTAATAGAAGTCATATGTGTGTGTGTGTGTCCATGCTTCATTTTTCTTTTGGGTTGCACATTATTTGAAATTTAGAAAAGAAGGTTTTCAATATGTACAAAGTATTATAGAGATTTGGATATCTTTCTTTCAAATGGCATGACTTTGGTTGATTTTTTTCTTGTGTATATATATTCTCCTTTTCTTTGTGCCTTTATCTCGAATACTTCTCTTGGAAGCATTTAACCAAAATAGATGATAGTTGGGCAATGATTGGAAACATAAGTTGTTTTTTTAATGAATGCAATTGTTGACAACCATGTCCATTTTTTTCCTTCACAAGTTTTTCAATGGATAGCTCAAGTGTTTTTTTACTTGTTTACAATGGTAATACCTTCATCATGGATGAAATTTTTATAAATTTTACGATCAATTTTTGATTTAAGGTCTTTCAAACCCATACCACTTCACCTTTTCCTATGTTTTTAATGCAATATGAACTCTAATTATGATGATGACACTATTCGATTCTATCAAGAGGCTACTTGTTGATATTAGATTGTGGGAAAATGTTAACCCTATTCCAATAGTTGAAAATGGAAACTTTTTCCAAATCATATCATATAGTACAAGGCCAACTTCAACACATGTATGCCCAATAATTTATTAACTTTCAATGTTTAGTTTTAAAAAAAACTATTCCAAAAGATTGTCACAATATTTTCTTCTTTGTTGTCCAAAGTTATGGTTTTTAAAAAAATTATCAAATTTTCTAGAAAGAATACATTTTGTGCCAAACTTCTCAAGATACTACAATATTCAACCATTAAAAATCCATGACACCAAATATGGATCTATGTTGCTAGCATCTTTAACTTATTGGCAATGTCCAACTACACATATCATAGTAATCAATGTGGTTTAAACACATTAAATATTTATGCTTGAGGTTTAGTTGGACAAATTTATTTATAAGGTTTGGTCCATTACATGCACATTTGAAACAATATAATATGGATATTTTAAAATTAATATGTGTGTGTGGTAGTGAACCTTCATTTTGATATATTAATTATGAACCTTTATTTTGAGTCACATACACATTAGCTTTGTGCACCAAGCTTGGTGAGTTGTTTAAAACCAAATTAAATGCTGCATTTATGGGTGTAGTTGTTTTGACATGACCTTTAGTACAAGGATTAAAGCATTGCCACTTCAAGTTGGTGGATATCTAGGGTAATGCATGCTTCTTCCTTTTGGAGGGCTTTCAATTTGAACTGGTGGTGTTGGCACATGTTGTATAAAGGATTGGATATGCAAACATTCAAAAATGTCCTTATGGTCCTGCCACAATTCAAAATTCATGAAATGCTACTGTGAGATTTACTTGACCAAATTAGTTATAAGTATTTCATCTACAAAAGAGGTGACATGTAATGAGTAATGGAGTCAAATTAGAATTATTCCAGACTCATTTGAACTTATTTAATCAAGTTGTATGCAAGGAATAATGGAAAAAACTTTTAGTCAAGATTATTAATGGATAAAACAATTGGGGTGACATGCAAAGATTTTGTGTGGATAAGATGAGTTAGAAAAATTGTGGAGCTTCCACACATTAAAACATATATGGGGATATCATGATCTTCATTTTCTAACTCAATGAAAAAAAAAATACAAATTCATTGGAACTTGGATGAAGTTGTAAGAAGATAGTTTTCATATATAGACTTCAAGTATTAATTTTTCAAGTTAACGTCATGTGTTCTTTGATTACATCTCTAAAAATATGCATATTGACACCACATAAAAGTGTATTTGAGTTTCAAATAAGCTCATTTAGAGAAGCAAGTCATGATGTTCTTTCAAAATAAAAACCTCATTGAAACACAATATGACAAAAACCACATGAAATGAATTGACCATTCCAAAACAAATAATTGTTACATTCAATACCTTCAAACAATCTCCATGGAGTTGATGTGGCATTCATGGACCAACTACACCCACCACAACAAAAAGTTGCAAAACCACTAGTATTATGATTAATATAAGTAGCCATGAGGACACTCCTAAACCACCTTGCATTCTTCCACTCATCATTGTTGAAAATTTAATTGAGTTTTGCAATTCAAATTTATTGTCAAAGTAAAATCATTAAGAGCTAACAACTTGCAATGAACTTGTTCTCAATAGTCTAGTTGTGAAACATGCACTAAGGAAAATTGACAAGTCCAAGATATATGAACTCAATTCCAGTATAAGTTCAAGCAAATAGATGCAACAATTTATAATGTCGAGTTTGTTGATTGGCACCAACTTGTTTTGAAAAATTGTTATCTATTTACTTATTTCACCATTTGATGATGTACAAGGATGTGTGTAATACATAGTCAACACATGTGCATAATCATAACACCTTTTCATTTGGTTGATCATGTGGTCACATGTTGTATGTTCACATCAACTTTCCCTTGCATTTTTCCAACTCTATGTGGCTAGTCATCATTCATGTCACAACTCTACTCATCAAATATTGACCAAATTCAAATGTAATAGCTTTGACAATTGAATGAAACTATGACTTACCACAAAGTGACATGTTTTTTCATGGGAACTTGTGCCCAAATTTTCTTAAAGTAGGGCCACAAATAGAAGTAAAACATAATTATTTAGAGCCAAACCATGTGTCCACACCTAAAAAACTAAGTACCACTGAATCTTATGTGGACACCTACATGGCGAAGGAAAATAAATCAAAGTAACACTTAAATTAACTACCATCATATCTTAGATTTTTGGATGAAAATACATTATTAGTTACCATTTCAAAAAAATCCCTAATAACTTAGTTGTCCCTTTACTACTCAATACAAAGGCATTCATTTATAATCCATGCATAAAATCCTTCTTGTGTTTTGCATTGCATCAACCAAAATAATGTGAGCCACAACAAGGTTCATTCAAGGTTGGGCTCCAAAAAAGAACCTTTAACTAGAAAGCGATTGTAAAGGACAATTTTAAATTTTCATAGTGTTTTGTATATTACAACTATGTTTCATTGTTATGTTCTTGCAATTAAAGGATTAAAAGAATAAGTTAAAAATAATTTATAGTAATTATTAATTGCGTGTTGTACAAAAGCTCTTTTGAATCCTTGATTGACTTATAGTCAATTGTCCATATTACAAATGTTTATAAATGTATTAAAAAAGAGTGCATAAAATGATGCAATTGATTTCAATATTTTTGTATAAGAGAAATATGATTTTATTTAGGCAATTACATATTCATTAGGTCAATTTGATGGGAAAAAAAAATCGTATGAAAACTCAAAAGTTTTCAAAATTTGAAGCGATGGGCTGCAAGGGAAATGATTCCTTTCTTCAATCATTTGCCTAGTTGACTATATATTCATTAAATTCAAAATTTTAGCTTTAGATGTAGGTCACATGTGTAAGAAATAATCATGTGAAAAACCATGCTAGTTAAATTTAGAATCACATTTTGACATTTTCTACATTCATACTTGTTAACCAAAATATTCATGCACAATTATATATGAATGTTAAAAATCATCATCACCCATGAATTATCATATTTTCAATTATTCAATTTTTCTCACTTAAATTTGTTTCATGAAAATGCTATTTGTAAAAAGTAACCCTAAACAAATCTTCGGTCCTTTTTCCTTTTTTTAAATACCCCAACTTTGAATAAACCCAACAATGTAGCAACCAAAACAATGTTCAAATGATGAATATTCTAAAAATATTTTGTGTAGGTATACTAAAAGATGTTCAATATTTTGCAAGGATCAACTCCATCAAAAGAAAACAACAAAACAATAGAATGCAGCAAAGAAGAAACACAAGAAGTTGGAAGTTGCACAGTGCTCACCTAGGACAATGACGAAGAGAATAAGTACATGTGCTAAAAGTGCATTCACACTTGGTGTTAGGGACTCTAGTGTTACGTCTCCTAACACCCTGCAAGTCATTTAGGACTTAAACGAACTTACCATGAATATTTTATGTTAATTCACTCAACATTAAGTTTTCGGCCATGACCAGCGCATTTTCCACTTTGACCCTAAGATTTTTATTTTTTTAACCATCTTTGCCCTGACTTTTTCCTTGCACCTGTCCTTTTCTCCAAACTGAAGGTTCTCAGTTTTCTCTCCCTTTTCAGCACTCTACAAATAACTGTATTAATATGTCAAAACGTTCCACGAGCAATTGTGTCATACAGAAGTTGAAAATTTAGGCCAAGGCAAATTGACCCCAACATTGGGATTATGGTTAAAACCCCAAAACCCATCTAAATTGCTTATAAATACTCTAAATATTTACACATATCTTCTCCACGGTTAAAATCAGGGTCCCTGAGTTAAAATCTATAGTTTTTGGGGCCTAATATTGCAACACATAGCTGATCCCAATTTGGTGGAAATACTCCAGAAATCTACTGTTCCTTCATGCTGCTGTGATGGTGGGAATCCGTTTGCCATTAACGTAAAGTTATTGTTGACTTCTTGGTTCATGTCTAATGCATGAACTGAATTTTCAACTTTGGGCTTCTTGGTTGAAGTCTAATAGGTGAACCCATTTTTCAACTTTTGGCTTCTTTGTTGAAGTCTAATAGGTGAATCTGATTTTTCAATATTTTGGGTTCTTCATTGAAGTCTAATATGTGAACCCCATTTTCGAACTTTTGTACAACACAGTTGCTAGACCTGTGTCAGCATATTTTTGACTAATCAACCATGCTTTACAGTGGAGCCCATGAATGAGCTCACTAGCAATTGAACATTGCTACTAATTTCCTACCGTAGACAGCTGAAAGTTGGTATTTTCATTGGGACCCATACCTAATTACCTACCGTAGGTACTCAAGAATGAAGTGGCTGCCAAATTTGTTGCTTTGTTATGGCGTTGAGTTCTTTGGAACAGCCTCTGAAAAATGAACACTCATAAAAAATGAAGCCCCCATGGGCCATTTGGGTTTGGTTGTTATTATTATTATGAGATAATTTAGCATTTTGTTTATTTATTTCAATGTTTCCCATTCTTATGGAAACCATTGTCAAAA
>Ga0116231_10010551_pt1 | contig 14802 bp, 10 predicted proteins | sample S1TSphgellanicum_2_FD_89695 | JGI IMG/M metagenome (GOLD analysis project Ga0116231, IMG submission 89695) | Host-associated microbial communities from peat moss isolated from Minnesota, USA - S1T2_Fd - Sphagnum magellanicum MG | ecosystem: Host-associated > Plants > Peat moss > Unclassified...
CATAAATAATAGAATTTAAATATATAATACCTATTGATATTATATATATAATTGATTATCATTATAATTATAATAAAAATTAATTGATAATTATGAATAATTATAATAAATTATAATATTATCGTATTAATTGATTCTGAATAATGTTTTTGTTTAATCAAATTTACATTTTCTGAACAAAAATCCAAATAAAATAAAATAATTTTACTTGCCAAAATAAATATTTAAATATATTTGAAAAATAAAAAATAAAAACTTGTAATATATACTTAAACCATGGTTTAGTTTAATTTAATTTAATTTACTATATTTTAATTTAGACATAATTAATATAGCCATTGTTAGTTTTAATTTAATTTAATTTAGCCATAAATATTCTAGCCAAACTTAATTTAGCCATAATTGGTTTGACTTAACTTAATTTAGCCATATTTATTTCATGTTAATTTAGTTTAGCTTAATTTATTTTAGCCATACATAATTTAGTCTAACTTAATTTAACCATAATTAGTTTGGCCTCACTTAATTTAGCCATAATTAATTTAACATAATTTAATTTAGCCATAATTAGTTTAGTCTAATAAATTTAGCCATGGCTAGTTTTAACTTAATTTAATTTAGTCATGGTTAGTTTAACTTTTAGTTTATTTAGCTTAGCTTAGTTTAACCATGGTTATTTTAGTTTAGGTTAGCATAAGTTAGCATGTGGTTAACCTTAACATTAGAGGCACATAATATTATTATACATAGCCTATGTAGATATATTAAGTATAATAATTTAAGTATGTATAAGTTTAGGCCATCATTTTTATCACACGTGTCCATGTTGTACACATTTAGTTGCACATTAGTTGCACACACAACCGTATGGTTGAAAATTTATACAATACCAAATTTATAGTTGCAAATGACAACTAGTTGCATGCCAGTTGCATAGCGACTGGTTGCAAACGACAGGATTTCTAGTAGTGAAAGTTAGTGCCGACTACAAGGGAAGGTGTATGTTTTTCATCTAGTATTTAAACTTAAAATTTTCACAACTAACTTTATTATTTATCTTTTTTTCATTGGTTGAATTTTATATATTTCATTTTAAATTATTACCCTCCCCCATAGTCGACACCAACCATAGCTAAGATACTTATTTCAACATCAAGTCCTCATCTTTGATAATTGCACATGTCATCGAAATGAAAATTATAGGTGAACTTGAACTTATAATTAAACTCAAATAATTGTATAGTTAAGTAATAAATGCAAGGCTATTTATGCGTTCATTGTGAATGAAATATGGGCATCCCGCTAAATGTTTATTTATTTATCAATTTTATGGAAAGTTAATTTATTATCATAACATATTTAATCATTAATTAAGTATAATTTCTTAATTATTCTGAATTCGGTAAATGACGTACTTGGGCCATTTCTATGTATAGGAAAAATTCATTGAATCATCACTGAAATTAAATGTATTTTCTATTTTTTTGTTACATTGCATGTTTATTTAATTATCAAAAAAATATTTATTTCTCGCACTTCGACATAATAATTATAGTAGGAGTGATTTGATTAATCGTTCCACTCCCAAGCCCCCTCTAATGATGACCTTGGTTGTCGCAACCCTAGCTTTGGGCTTGCAACCAAAGCAAAGGGAACCCCGGGAGTTAAGGCAAAGAAGTCGTAAGGGTGTGGGCCAAGAAGAAGCCCGGGAGTCACATCACATACTTCGAGGAGTGTAAGAAAGTGTGAGAGAGTATGAGGGAGTGAACTCTCACACTCCCAAGGCAACTCCCACTTTGGGAGACGGAGTCCCTTTGGATTCCCGAAATTTCAAAGAGCAATTTCAGGGGTCAAAACTCAATGGCTTGTAGTGTTCTTTATATCATTGGAAAGCTCTTGGAACATAGCTATCTAGAATGGGCTCGCATTGCTCATTTGACTATCTGAAACATAAGTTATGGCCAAAAGTAGGGTCGGGAGTCAAATTGCCAATTTGACCCCCAACCAGAACAACTCGATTTACTTAGCTGTAGAGGGCATGCAACAGACCTTGAAAAGCTCTTGACAAGAATTACAACTTTGTTTCAAACCGCATCTCGATCTGAGGTCTGCTCACAAAGTTATGGGGCTCCAAAGTCATGGGAGTCCCAACTAGTGCGATTTTGGGACTCCCACTCGGGAGTCCTGGGAGAGAAAAGCCATTTGGATGTGGGTTCCGTGGCTAGCCACAAAATATACTATAAGGGGGAAGGTGGTGGCTTCCCCCAAGTCCAGGCCGTGGTGAGTTTAGTGTGTCCGTGTTGCCCGTGGCTCATCCTAACACCAAAGGTGCTCCAACTATGATCTAACCACTTTGTGTGGGTTGTGTGCAGGCCCGTGTGAGTGAATGAACCTTGTCAACTCTTCCTAGTCCCATCCCGGAACTCCAACACACCCCTCTATCCCTTAAAGTGTTGTGAGTTAGGGAGCGTGCCCCGACTCCCCCTTCTTCCGCTATCTTCTACTTGGACTCACATTTGAGTCCTTTAAGGAGTTGGGGGTGCGTCAAGTAACTTGTAACTGAGTTAAAAAACTTTTCATATGGCTAATGAATTAATTTTACCTACTTAATCTAATTTTACATCTTTGGTAAAAATGAAATCTAGCACCCATCATGCATACCAAATTTCAAGGGGTTGAATCATGGCCCATAAATATTTGTGATAAAACATATTATTTTCAATAGCACATATTTCACTGCCTTCCTTATAATAGATTCAATTCCATGACATATATCTCCAACCTTCTTCTAAATTATTTGCCCTAAAAATTTGATTTAGGGAAACTACTGCTTATGTTTATATTCATTGTTAATGAATATAATTTTAAAAAATCATTTTCATTCCAAACTGAACTTTAAAAGATGGGTGCATTATGGGGCCTTCAAAAGTCCATTAAAGTACATTTCATGTTATGAAATGGTATGAAAACTTGCATTTATGGTTCATCAACATGTAATTGAATTTTGGGTAGAAGATAAATGTTTTTTGTTGAGGAATTTTGATTTAATGAGTCCATATGCATAATCTTGCAAGATTGTTTCACTTTTAATATAAATGAATATATATATATTCCCCTTCACCAAGTAGATATTTAATGTTTAAAAATTAAGTCCTTTTTTAATATGAGTGTTTCCAAATTTATCACCTAGACGTTTGAACTTGAAAGGGCACAAAAGAAACTACCTTTGTACACAATTTTATGGACACTCTAAATTAAAAACACCCAAGTGATTCTTTTCTTGATCTATGGTTATAGGAAACAAAGGTGGACTGGGAGTACTTTGTGTAGCAACAAGGTTTGAGAGGCTTGTGTCATGATGTTAAGACACTTGGAGAATTGAATGTCTTTGAAGAAGATTACAAAGTTTTGGGTGGCCAAAGTTTGACATAAACAATTGGAAGTTCAAGTTGAACATTAACAAAGAACTCCAAGATGTGATCATGGACTTCTATACTTGTGTCTATGAAAAATGAAAGGTTTTCAATGACACCATCACCTTAAAGTTTGCACACACATTGGTTGTTGAAAACAATAGAGTGGAGTTGAACTAGGTAGCTTATGTGTTTGCTAAACATGAAAAACAAAATGTTCTACAACCAACTAGGGAACAAATGTGATTCTTCAATCAAGTTTGTTTGAAGGTGGTGGTCAATTTGCGCAAGGAGCCATAGAGTTGTTGAATGCACTTATTGTCCTTAGACCTGCACATTAACTTGGTGGAAATGTTAAAAGTGAACTTGGACCTAAGGATTAACCATTCCTTTTTCTTCTTCAAAGTGGACGTGCATTTAAGGTTGAATAAGTAGATAAAAGATGTTAAAAAAAACATGGTACAAAAAGAGGTTTGGCAAAGGAAAAGCTAACTACTTGTAAATGCTAGGTTCATAAGAAGAAAACCTTGTCTTTTTCCACCTTCACACATTATAATTATTATTTGATTTGAGTACATTTAAACCACATTTGGTCATTTTAAGTTTGCAAGTGATTTGTTGCATTAGTTAATGATCAATGTTGTTTATATTTGTAATATCAATTACATTGTTCATTTATGAGTATAATTTAGACCCTATTTTATTTTTTTATAATTTTAAATTGTTCACATGGAAATTGAGGTAGCGCTTGACTTTATTTACACAATGCACTATAACAAGCTAATGATTTTCTCGAAATCTTTCCAATTGTTAACATGGTACATGAGTTGAACCATCCATTTTTAACATGTTGAAACCATCATGGGTTGCATTTTACATTTACCACACTTATTGAAACACATGTAACAACTTAAGACTTCACATTTATACTAGAATGAATTAGTGATTTTTAACACATCTCTTGAATTTTCAACATGTGTACATCAATTGAACCATTCACTTTTAACGTGTTAAAATTATTAAACATATGTTGCATCTTGCACTTATTAAAATATATTGAAACACATGCAACTTCACATTAATTTTCATTTATACTTGGGTGGTTTAATCAAAAATTTCACATCTTTGAACTATCAACATTTATACATGACCATTCACATTGAGCTTATTGAAACCATTATTCAAATGTTGCATATTACATTTATTAGTTAATATTGAAACACACAAAACAACTTAATGCTTCACCTTTATACTTGAATGAATTAATGAATTTTTTCACATTTTTTGAACTATCAACATTTGCACATGAATTGAATAATTCATTTTGAATATGGTAAATCCATTATTCACAAGTTCCATTTTGTACTCATCATAAATTCTTGAGATGGATGTGTAAAAATTTGGCAAATTGCACATCTACATTTGAATGAGTTAGTAATTAGGTCAAAATGTTTATGCATGCAAACTTTAGCATGCATGTAGACCTTAAAATTACAAATTTTTCATATAATAAATTCATCTACATTTATATAAATTATAATGTACATTTTCCCCCTAGTTTGATTTAAGCATCGTGAACAAATTTTTTTATTATGAATGCTCATGATGCCACATTAAAAAAACCCCAAAAATAATCCTTAATTTTTTTTTCTTAATATACGAAGACAAAATCCATGTTAAATTTTAAAAATTAAATTCATAAAAATTCTAATTTTTTCTATATTTTTAATTATAAATATTTTATACTTATTATCATTTTAGCACAATTTAACATTTAAAAAAATTATATTGTTCCAAGCTTATGTTTAAATATTTAGAGATGAATTTTAAATTTCATTCTTAAAAAAAAAATAAATGAACGAATTAAAATGGTGATCATGATATTTTTCAATTTTGTGGTGTTGTTTAAGATCATTTAGAATAAGACTTAACCATGTTTTGGTTGCAAACCATATATGGAATTATAAAATTGTTAAAATATTTTTATATTTTGGCTATAGGTCTTAAAACCCATTGTAAAATTCTAGTTTAAAAAAAATTTGGTAGTTTTGGGTGTTTAAATTAAATATTTGTTGATGTTGATGGCCTATTTTTATGTTCATAAAATGGTGAAAATTCACCACAAAAAAATTGAATAAATTTATAATAATTTGAAAGATTTATTTTTTTAAAAAAAATAAGTTTGATGTTAGAACTATTTATGGGTTTTAGGTTGGAGTTATTAGAATTATTTTAAAAATTTATTCATTAAAATTAGGGTTTAAAAAAAATGTGAGATTTCAAATTTTTAGAAAAATTAGTATTTTTTGCATTTCCCCTTGAATTTGTACTATATTTTCAAAATTTCCCAAAAAAATCAACAAGTTGTAAAAATTCACCACCAAAATGTTGGTTGCAGAAGGGGGGGCGGGGGGGGGGGGGGAAATGGAATTATTTAATGGAAAATTTCCCCAAATTATGTTTTAAAAATTTCTACAAAAGTAATGAAAGTAAATCATATTCATACATCATTAAAAAAATATTATAAATATGTTGGAATTTTTTTTCAAAATTTTGAAATTAATCATTTGTATTAATGTATTGATTAATGTTGTTCAAAAGAAATGGTCTTGTAGATTAAATGGTTATATTGATTACTTAATTAATGTTTCTTCTTGGGCCATTTTTTTCCAATTTAAGGGGGCAACAACATCAACAAACTAATTTTTTGAAAAAAATAGGAATAAAAATTTGAAAATATATATCATTAAAATTTTACAATAGGTTATAATGGGTAGCCATAATATTGAAATTTTTAAACAAATTTTTAATTCCAAAACTTGTCTATAGCCAAATGTGGTTACATCTTTTTATGGACGATTACCATTTGAACTACATTACAAAAGGGGGAAAAAATCTTTTGACATATTAGGGCAACAAAAACTTGCAATTCATCAAAAAATGGACAAATATTTCACATAATGAAAATAACATTGTTAAAGAATTAATGAAGGAATTTTTGAATTCACATTGAGTTGAATCACATTTACAAAAATTATGGATCAATTTAAATAATATATATTTTTTGATTTATTCAAAACATAACATGTATTTAGTTTATTTTGAATTTTTAAAACTTGGTTATTAGAATCAAGTTTTCTATTGAATTTGAGGCAAAACATTGGAAATTTTTTAATTTGTTGGATCATCTAGTGAAACAAAACATTGTTAATATTTATCATTGCACCATATGGTGGCCCCCAAATCAAAGTTTCTTTTCAAATTCCCAACTTCTAAATGATCATTTGTTAATTTTTAACTTTTCAAAAATTAAAAATTAACAAAATAAAAAATACTTGTTATTATTAAATTACTTTAAAAAACCTTTAAATTGATTATTTCGTTTATAATAATCTTTTAAAAAAAACATTATTGAATAAGCTTCAAAATCATGTTTTCATTTGTAAAATTTGAAATGTTTTTGAATTATTTTTTGTTAAAGTTCAAATTTCCAAAATAGTTTCATGCTAAATACAATAAAATAAAATATTTTATTTTATTTTATTAAATTCTTAAAATGATTTGGTGATCAAAACCTTGATGCATCTCCATGAGGTATTGGGTTCAAACCTTGATGGATGAATGCATTAATTTATATGACAATTGCATGTACCATTACATCTGAGTGTGTTTAAATGTCAATAATCATGCCATGTTAGGTTGAAATACGATTACACCTTTTCGGTTGGAATGACAAACTATGTTAAATGACATATATTGTTGCAACAACTATCATACTAGGCTAGGTCATGTATGCATGTGACATTTCACATAGTGCAACATGACCTTTTGTTGTTAACCTATGTTAATATTTGTCTAATGTAAAAGAGGATATTTAGTAGCTTGTTTAGGAAGGTTTTAAAAGCCTTCCTTTCATTGTGTTATTATTTCCCTTTTGTCAAGTCATAGTTGATCATATAGTTTGATCTAACTTAAGTTAAGAGTTCATGGAAGCTCATTGTAATCATCTTCATTGCAATATTCTATGACTAATACGATTGCAATCAAGTGTTTTAAGTTTTGTTTACAATATAGATTGTAAAGAATTTTTTTATAAATTGCATGTGCAATTGAATGTGAATGTTTTTAGATCATGTCAAGAATTATGCCATGTTAAGTTGACATATGATTACACCTTTTGGGTTGGAGTGATAGACTATGTTATGAAGATATATTCTTGCGATGATTATGTTGGTGTTATGAAAGGTGACATGTTAAACAACTTCCATTGAACTTTGTCCAATGTATTATTCAAATAATTATGTGACACTTGTTTGGTTTTGTGTAAGTTTTGATTGATGATTTACAAAAGAATAAAAGAAACAAAAGAGAAAACCTTGTTGTAGTCGATGTTGGAATGTAGGCTAATGGCAAGTATTATCAATGGTCTCCTTGGAATATTGGGTTCAAATTTTGGGGATGATAACAAAATAATAATAATTTAAAAATGTATGTTAATATGATTTAGGTTTTGATGGTTGGGTGGGGGGGGGGTGGGCATAAGCATGCAAAAGTAAGCCAATTGGTGATCCTTACTCAAAAAGTAAAAGTAGGTGAAAAATAGATTTAGAATTTTAGAATTTTAGGCCTTTTACCAATGTTATAAAATTTGGGGTGTATTGGCCATGTTAAATAGACCATATATGGTCATCCCCAATCTATATAATAATAATAATAATAATAATATATTACAAGTTTATATATAGTATTTTTCCAAATGAAATCATTCAAATGATATGTTATTAATGTTTGAGTCATCAAACATATACACATTTTTGAAATTTAAATATTTCAATTATGATACTGTTAAGCCCTTCAAAAGTAAGTTTTTCCTTATGCAGGTCTAGAGTGCTAAAAACTTACTTTTCAATATGAATTACAAATGCATTTTGTGTTTGTAACATGGGAAAACATGCTTTAAACATTCTTTGAGGGAGCCATAAGAATGAATTTAAAAAATGAAAGGTCATATTTATACTTAATGTTTATTTTGTGCAAAATGGGATAACAACACCAAATGAAAACAAATGAGTGAAAGTAGGTTGGAAAAAAAGTAAACACAACTTCTTAAGTTTTTAAAAACTTTTTCATGTTATACTACATATGCTCATGTGATTTAAATGCTACTTTTCAAAGGACATGTCCTATATTTTAACCTCCAAAGTTGATAATAATGTTTTTCTTCACTAGTGGGATACTTTTTTGGCCTATTGTAACATGCTTATGCTTGGGGGAACAAATTAGGCCAAACAACACAAAAACCATGCATGCTCAAAAAATAAGCCTTGATAATGTGCCAAATAAAGTTCATTGGGGGGTATTTAATGGCTCTCTTACAAAATTGGTTCTTAATTGCCCTTGGTTCATGGAAGGGTTTTATATACAAATTATTTGCATATAGCCTTGAATTCTTGACCATATCATAGACTTTTTATTGGAAATGATTGATCATTAATTCGATTAGTGAAATAATGTGTTTAATTTTAAATATGTGACAACATATTTTATAATGATGAAATGTTGTCAAACTCCTCATACCAAATGGATTGCATACAAAATTTTCACATTGGGGTAGATGTAAGTTACAATGGCTCACTTTTTGTATCATTATGGATTTTTTGCAATGTGTACTCTATTCAAATGCCATAAACGCATTGTAAAATCATCAATTTAACAAAAAATATTTATGGGTTAAGATTTTCAACTTGAATAAGAATATTAATTAAGGGGTGAAATTCAATAAACATACACCAATTATATAGTAATGGACTTTTAAAGTGAACATATGGACTATAATCTAGGTTTTGCATTAACATTCAAATGCATTTTTTGTTATGATTCTATCTCAATATTTTTTATAGAGATTCAATATATGATACATGATGGAAAAAAAAATATGGATTGAAAAAAATTATAACAAATACTTTAACCAATAAATAACTATGGACTTTTGAATGATCAAATTTGAGCTTTATTTTCAAAAGTCCCAATCTTGGTCCTTTTTTGTTGGATTAATATTTTTTTTCCACTAACATGTATAATAGAAAGTTTTTTAGATGGGAAACCTTTCATATGGACTTTATTAATTGATTAATTATTACATAAGGCCCACTTAACATTGGTTTTTGACAATTTTTTTTCATTTTAGTGTTAATTTTGCCATTTATATGGACTTTTGACATTGAGTTTCTTGCCACTTTTGAACCACCATAGCTTGTATCTACCCACTAACCATTACACACAAAATTTGAAAGTTTTAAATTCACAAAGTTGCTAAATGGTTATTAAAAAAAAAGCCTTTGCATTTACCAAATTGAATATAGTTTATAACATAATTTAGTGTATAGATGCTAGTACAAATGTTTTAACACATGTTGTTAGCTAGGCCAATTGAAATACCAAGTTGCCACCAAGGCTACTAATGAAAATCTTGAAAATAATACATTTTTAGGGATTAGCCATGGATGGTATAACAATGCTCAATGATTGATCATTAAGCTTTGTTGTAGTGATTTCATTAGATAAAGAATCAAATGGAGAGAAAGGGGTAATCTCTTCTAGTTCTTTTGCATATGAAGTTCCATTTGACTCAAAAGATGTTGATGGAATAGTTGGCCAATCATATGGGGTATGCTCATTATTGTCACTATCTTCATATTGTTCTAAACCTAATTGTTCCAACTTGAACTCTCGAAGCATTTGCACCACTTGAGTCATAGATGGTCTGTCGTTACCTTTTTCCATCACACATAAAAGTGAAAGTTCCACCAATTTTGCAAATTCATTTTTGTTAAAATCACCTTTGATATTTGGGTCAACCAATTCACCAATTTGATTGGATTTCCATGATATAATCACCTAATATAAGATATATAAAAAAATGCCAATTGTTAGATTGTAAACAATGTTTTTTATATGAATATGAATGAAAAAAATAAATTCAATGAAACTAACCACCTTAAGGCTTACCTTTTGTGTAATGTTATATTGACTTTGACCTGTCAGAATCTCCATCAACACAATTCCAAATGAATACACATCACTTTTGTTTGTAAGCATTCCAGATTCATGGTATCTGCACATATGAAATTTGTTGTTTTTGTTAATGAAAAAAATTGTTTATTTTGTGAAAACAAAAAACACTATTTTCATGAAAAATTTGAACATTATTCTTACTCTGGATCAAGATAGCCAGGAGTGCCTTTCACGATTGTGGTAATATGCGTGGGTGTAATCCCTCGCTCAATTGCTCGTAGTTTGGAAAGCCCAAAATCAGCAACTTTGGCTTCTAATTTTTTTGTGAGCAATATGTTGTTGCTTTTTACATCTCGATGAATTATTGTAGGATGACATTTGTCATGAAGGTAGTCAAGCCCTACACAAATACAAACAAAAAGGAATGAATTGAAATAGTTTAAAATCAAAGAATTGAATACTACACATTGATATAATAAGAAAAAATAGATCCAAAGAAAGAGTTTAATCATTAAATTGTTTGATTTAAAATATCATTGAAGTTTAAATTTTTACATCCGATTTGTTTTTTTGTTTCAACAAGTAGTTTTCAATTGTCTAAACACAAATAACTTTATTTTATGTCATCAATTAAAGGCAATAAATAATTGCAATATTTAGAAAAATAATGCATTAATCGATTAAAACTTTCGAAGTTGTGTTAACCATAATAACAACATTTCTTGTAACATATTCTTGTGCATTTATCATCAAATTATGGAGAAAGTTTATTTTGTAAAGTGTTTTTATGTGATCTTTTATATATAAAATTGTTAGGAACCCTAAATTTACTAACATTTACAAGTGTGCATTGCAATATTGTGTGATTTGTGAAATTAAGATCCTCAGCAACCTACTTGTAGAAGGATTTAGTGAGGTATACAATGTACCTTCTGCAACTTGCAAAATTATTCTTGTTCTTTGCTTCCAGCTCAATGGTTTTCTATCAGCACGAACCCCTGAAAGAAAACAATGCATGATGTATGCCATATTGTTGCAAATAGGTTGCCAAGTTTTTAAAAATACTTCTATCTTAGATATTATTAATAAAGAAAATTTAAACTCTTTTTACTTGTTAATTAGATTCAAATCCTTGTATAGTTCCATTCCCCTTGCTTTGTCACTACTTGCATATTCAAATTTATTTATTTATTTTGGTCTCTATCTTTTAAATGGGTTCAAACAATTTGTTGGCTTCCATTAAATGATTCATTCATTAGCATTTAATAACTGATTGAAAACCTAGCAAGGTGAGCGAGGCAAAAATTAATTGTTGGCATTGGTCAAGTATTGGTGTTGTAAAACCCATGGACAATACAACTAACCTATTTTATGATACTCATTCAAACCATAGTTTGTTGAGCAAACTTGGGATTGAATGTTGCATGAAAAATAATTAAGTAAAGATATTTGCTCTAGCACTAAGATTCCTATCTTTTTAAACATAAATATGGAAACCCAATTTCACATTTTCATTGACCAATCTATGTCTTATGGTATTTTAGGTATCATTTAAAAAATTCAATTTGAAGTTTTCAATCATGGCCAAACTAATTATATAGGTTAGTAGCCTAATAATTACATAATACAATAACTTTTTAAAATGTAAGCATAAACAATGTTTTAATGGCCATTACCATGCAATCTACTTCGTAAATCACCTCCACTCACATATTCGTAAACAAGCATCAAATGTTTTCGAGCGAGGCAATAGCCCACAAGGGAGACAACATATTTGTGGTGCACCACAGACAAGAGCTCAATCTGCAAAGAAAAAATCACTACAACTTATGGTGAAAACAACATGAATTTGTCTAGCATAGTAAGGGTGGACATATGAATCTAGACAATTTCTTTGAGCTTTCAACATTAAAAAATTACAAAGATAAAATTTGGTCACCTCATTGAAGAATTCTTCTTTGGTTTGGTGCGAAGTTGTTGACAAAGTCTTAACTGCAATTTCTTGCCCATTGACCAATTTGCCATAATATACTTCACCAAATCCCCCTCTGCCAATTGTTGTTTTGAAATTCTCAGTTGCCTGCTCGATTTGGGTCAGTGTGAATGCTCTACATTTCCCTCCACTATTCTGTAGTCGTTGATGAAGTTCCTTTTGGGCTGGATGGACAAACCCTAACAAAAAGAGACATTACATATTTTTGTCATTATCCTTAAATGATTAAGATGTTGAACTTCCTTCCCAATTGAAACAATGAAACCTAACCAAAAGAGAGAATATAATTTGTAATAATCATCCTTAAGTGATTAAGACACATTCATGAACCTCCATCAGTATCCTATATTTAAAGTCAGCAAGTTTTGAGGGCCTAATATATAGCTAGTGCATATGTTCAAGACCTACTTAAAATGGTGGGTATGATGTATGAACATAATTACTATTCCAGTAAACCATGTTTTTTTGATAAATGTATTTTCTTAAAGATGAACTTTTTTGTGCGTGTCAACAAACTTGTGCTTAATTCAAATTCAACATTGTTGATTCTAGTTTCATCATTCTAAGAAATTAAAAAATGAATTGAATTGAAGCAATTTTTGGGGTACTTACTTGCACGTGCATAGTTGGTCAATACTAGAAATGGGATGCCAAGAAGAAAACCCCCAGCAAATGAACCAATCAATTCCAGTATGAACCATTTTCCACGATGGGTAGTCTGATTTGATGCAATTGGAGGAATTGACCCAAATGTATTCTTCCATAAGATATTTGTTGGTTGCATAATGTCTCCAATAGATAGATCTCCTGTTATTGAATCAATATAAAGGACCCAATTCACAGAAGAATCTCCAGGAGTGTTGGTTGTCCAAAGGATTTCATTTGTGTCACTTGTTTGGATTTGTAGATTGCCATCTTGTTGCAGTGTGAGTTCACATTGCTGATTGATTCCAGAGCCATTTGAGGGGGTTTCCCATAAGACTGTATTACTTGATCCAATTTTGGATTGCAAGGTGCAATCATTTTCCAAGGTTAGACTGAATGGGCCATTTTGTAATGATGACATTTTAGGGAGGAGATATCCAATTGCCATGTATGATCCATAAAAACTAAGAGTTGGTGTTGTTGCTAAACTAACATTAAACGGTGGGCTACCTGTCTTAGTAGGACTGGGATATACAATAGTGTGGTACAATTTTGGGTTATCATTTTGAAAGTTATAGATGTCAAGTTCCCCATTGCTTTGCAACATTAAAAAAAAACTTGAATCATTGTATCCAGTTATGGAAGAATTGCTCGCCGCGGGGGCGCCCCCTGTTGCATTGTATAAAACGAAATTGGCATCTGTTTGCATTATAACGTAACAATCACTACCTTGTCCAGCGGTATTGGTTTGCGCCAACACTTGGTTACTAGTTGCCAAAGTTGAGCCTTGGTATATGACCAAGTTGCAATCTGGTTGCATAACAAGATAATATTCTGAATTACTTAGATATTGGGTTTGATTTCCAAAAAGAACACTGCCAGCAGTCAAGATGTTTAGAGCTATTCCTCCTTTGAATGCAAGAGCCATGGCAAAAAATAGGAGGGCAAATATTGATTGAGACATCTTGTTGGAACCTTGTGCCCACACTTGTAGACCTCTAGGGTTTAAGTTTGATAATATGTTCAAGAACCTGATAGATGAATATGTTCAGAACCTCCTTTGGCAATGAATTGCAATAACGCCTGCAAAGAGAATAACATGCAAATAAACTCGTTGAGTTAATTTAAAATCATATGCATAGGTTTGAAGGTGGTGCAATATGTAAACATATTCTATGGATTTTCTCAAGTATGTTGTGGACAAATTTGTTTTAGGGAGAAAGTTGCGTCTGAGTTTTAATTTTTTGTGTTCTTTGAACTAGGCATAGTATCAAACCTTGATGACTACAAAGTTGAAAATACACTAATTTCTACTACCACCCTCTCCTAATACTGGTGTTCCTTTCTGATACCATTAGCCATATCAAAATTGAGAGCCAGCATACAACTAACAGGTACTTTCTTTAGTGAGAATTTAACACCTAAATCTGGAAGGCATAAGTTTTCAGTACAAAAAAATGATCTTTGGAACCAAAATAAATGGGAAAAAAATGTCATATGCCCAACATTAAATGAAAGAAGGAACCAGGGGCGCCCACATTTTAGGAGATTAAAAGATGGTAGGTAAGTAGATAATATATGTAAGTAAATAATATTGTTCACAGACACGCAAGCCAATAAGATTGCAGACTCGTTGTACATGTAAGGTAAAGCCCTAGGATGGGGGCATTATCAAAATAAGGGGCCTAGGATGAGGCAGTAGCCAAGTCCAGCCCTGCATTTTGGGAATGTTCCCCA
>Ga0116231_10010552_pt1 | contig 14799 bp, 17 predicted proteins | sample S1TSphgellanicum_2_FD_89695 | JGI IMG/M metagenome (GOLD analysis project Ga0116231, IMG submission 89695) | Host-associated microbial communities from peat moss isolated from Minnesota, USA - S1T2_Fd - Sphagnum magellanicum MG | ecosystem: Host-associated > Plants > Peat moss > Unclassified...
AAAAAAAAAAAAAAAAAAAAAAAAAAACAAAACAAAACAAAAGGATGAGAATGAGGGAGAGTGTGTGTGGCAAAGAGACATTAAACAAGACTGAAAACAAAGATAAAAACAAAAAAATAGGAGGGGTATGAAGAACTCACATGTATGCAATCAAAAGGCTTGAAACCTCAAAACATTAAGTAGAAAGGAAACATGACCAAATCTATGCCAAGGAGGGAAGAACACAAACAAAAAACTTCGGACAAAAAGTTGAAGCTACTATTGTATAAACACCTTTCAAATTTGTAGGTTGCCTCACAAGGTAGAAAAAACATTATGTTCTATAAACTACCTACAAATATGATAGAATAATTAGTTCATGTTCTTATGTAGTGTTGCATTACACACCATTGACTAAATGTGGAGCCCAAGGCTTGAGTGTAATGTCCTATTATCAAAGCATTAGACTACGTCTAGAAAAAAAGGTAGGCCCACCATTCACATGGTCATTTGATAAAATGAAATGCACTTGGCCAAGGTTACTACAAATAAGCTAAGGTACATTGTATTTTGTTTTATTTTATCTTTACATTTAATTCTACATGATTTCTTATTACCGTTGAGCTCATTGTTTTGTGTAGCTCAATTAAAATTTGAGATCAAACATAATATTGGTATGTTTAAGAGTTTTGAAACATATTTTATGGACCATATAAAAGTAATTTTTTCTAGCATAGATTTATAATTTTTCAACTTGGAAGATTTGATTTCAACCTATTCACATGATCTATTGTGAAAAAGGGCCCAAATTTAAGGGTTGTAAATTGAAGTAAAAAATGCAATTTTTTTAGTTTTCTTCTACTATTTGTTAAAATTTGAAAAAAATCAAAACAAGTTAGATTTTTGTAACAAATGTTAAATTGTAAGGTTTTGTTTTAAAACATAAAAGAAGGGATGATAAAGCAAGAGGAAGAAGAAACAACAAGGGAAAAGGACATGGTCTAAGGTATTTATTAAGTACAAAATGTTGTTGATTTAGGGTTAATTATATAAGAAGTCTTTAGCTATCCCCAATGTATAAAAGTAGTTGTTAAGGGGTGTAGAATTCACAAGTGGTGGGAGTCGAGAGGTAGCCAACCCCACCACTATTGCCCAACTAAGGATTGTAAATGTTTGCATCTTTTGAAGAATTATAGAAACTTGTTGTTTAAGGAAAGTGGTTAGGATTGAAAGTGGGGAACCTTCTAGGCCTTTCACACCCCAAATGTCATGGCATAAAGATGTAAGAAATTGTATGCTTGAAGATTTCAAATTCTAGAAGGAGGAATTGATCTCCTAGATGTTAGTATTATTTGGCTGCCTTTGAAGTTACAAAATCACATGTCAAAATGTCTCATGACAATATACTTGTAAAAGTGGGATAACATTAATGATGTTTATTAAGGTGCAAATTCCATCCTTGGAAATGATAATGCCAACATGTTATTTGGATGTGTGGAATGTGGAAGAAGCAAGACATCGTCACAAACTTCCCCTCTCACAATTTGGTAATAGAAGTCATGTGAAAATGTTCTTTCATGGGTTCATATTTTTTGCACATGAATGTTGTATGTTTAAAACATGTTTGATGCAAATATAATAAGATGATATATGTTCATGTATATATATATAAGACCAAATTTGGTTAGATCTTGTTATGGACAATTGTCACTTCCTTTACATCACAAAATTGAAAAAGAAAAAGAAAAAGAAATTGCCATACAAAGATAACTAAAAGTTGGATATGAAGAATAAAATTAATTTCTTATTTGAATAAAATATTTTTTCTTTTGTTAGTTCAAATGGTTCATTTCAAATTGGTGACAAATTGCTTTTTATGAAAGCATGTGAACATATCATTCAATGACAAACAACACATTTAGAAACTATTCCCATCGATTATGAATTTACAAGAGTAAATGGGAATTTTCTTTTTCTATAATTCACAAGAAATGAACATTTATGAATTAGTCCATTTCTTATGAATTTAAGCCATCACTTTTTTAAAAATGATCACATTTGCCTTATACTATATACACATGAACCCATGATGCAATTCACAACACCTTTGTTGTTATTGTGCAAGATATTGATTTTCGTGTGGGATGAGAACAATTGCATGTGTTTCCTTCAACCATGTTTAACATCTCCCGTTGATGAATTGATATTGTACTAATCAAAGATGACATTTGCAACCTAGTCGATGTTGTCATTGTTGACCTAACATGAATGAATTTATTTCCCCAATCTTATGCAATTCCAAGATTTGTTGCATCCAATGCAACTCAAGCCAAAGAAAAGAACTATTGTGACCAACACCCCATTGATCAATTCCTCCCTTTAGCAATTGAAGTATTTGGATGTCTACACTGTGTTTTTACACAATTATGCCAATGCCATTTGGAGCTTGAAAAGGCTTTCATCTTTTTGTATTGGTTACTTTTTTCATCAAAAAATTTCAATCATATTGCAAAGATGTAAGCATCTTCCATTTAAAGTTGAGTGGTTTCCATTAGCCTAATTACTTCCCAACTTCCACCTCTTCAAAACACACCTCCATCACCATAGTTGACCTATTGCAGGTGATCAATTTTTGACATGGAGAAATACGACTGACCTACCAAAAGCAGTCAATTTTTGACCTGAAGAGATTTTGACATTTAATTAACTTAACATCCTATAAATTCTCCCTTTTTTTTTTTCTTATTCCTTTGTACATTTTCCAAATCTACAATTTTTTTATAAATAAAGTTTTGCAAGGTTGCATCAAAAATTGGTTGTGATTTGGTTTTGTATCTAAATTTTGGCTTGGAACTCAAGTGCTCAACAATATTAGAACTTTGACACTGTTTGGAGTTAGTATACAAAACAAACATTTCAGAGTTTCATAAGCCTGATTCAAAAGGTATGTTTTTGTAGGGTAAAGCCCACAAGTGTACCACAGGTGTACCACAGGTGGGGGCATTCCCCTAATAAGGGGCAAATATCCTCTCTCACTTCTTGCCAAGTGCAGAGTGATGCAGCTTTAATTTGGCCCCACATTTGGAAAGGATTTGAATTATTTCCAGACCCAAAAAACAATCACCACAATATTATCATCACCCTTCCTGTTTCATTTTGGGTTTTGTGAGAATCCGAAGACACTCCTTGCAAATAAACCTGAGTGTCTTTGGATTCACACAACACCCAAAATGAAATCAATGCAAGAGTATTGCAAAATACCAGACAAAAACACATGCTTTTCAGATTTCAAATAATAATGGAATCAAATCATCAAATCTAGTGATTACTCATGAAAAACTTACAACCCACAAACTAGGAAATCCCCATACATACATACAAAAAACGTAAATGTAATTGATATAGCAAAGAGCCAATTCTTACATTCTTATAACTCTCATTGAGATCTTTCCAATTACTTAAAGATCTATCAATCTGAAGGTGATCTGATCTAAGTAAGAAACTGAAGCAAAAGGAGATCAACATAGTTTGTTGTGTCCGCAGATGATGACCGAATTCCATCCACCAATATGTTACATTCTCCTTGTGATACATGGGACATTTAAGACAACGACAGCAGTGAGACAATCTGCTCCAAAAGGACCTAACATAAAGCATGATCACCAAACCAAGGACTTGGGAAGCCAGCCCCTAAGTTAGATTAGAGACAAATTAACCACACCAATCAACCACCCATTCAACGAGACTTCCCAATGGAATACACAACAAATGAATCAAAATATGAGAGTGCTGCCTAGCACTGCATCAGATGCTACCCCTAGCATAAGAGACTGAAAAAACCATTTCAAAGAATAAGGTGATCTTCATGTCGGGGGCTATAAAAAGCCTAGAAATCTTGAGTTGCATTCCAAATCCATAAGTTGGAGGGCCATCAAAAGTTCATCCTTAGCTTCGCATCAGGATTCAAAACTTTGCCAAGCTTACACTACTACTGACATGTGGAAATGAGCACCATGCCATTCAGATCAATAGCTGTCATACCTAAAGAAAATAATTTTTTTGTTTCACCCAGCTGCTTCAGCTAACTATTTTAGAATGTAAGTCTTCCAAATGTAGTCTCCAAACTCTTAACAGCCCCACATTCATTTGCATGAGCAGGCTGGTTAAATGGTGCATCCTAAGACCTGAGCAAATACTTATACCATAATGAGACTGCATGAGACTGAGACCATGTGGATTCATCCCCCTTTGAAACTCCTAAGTTGTTTGGACATTAGTCAAAAGGAGAGACACCTTCTTCAATCCAGAAGTAATAGGTGAACATTTGTCAGCTAAGATTCTGTTGCTGCCAGCACCTGTCTTATGGAAAGACCACTCCTTGAAAATACACCATTTTCAGTAGTTCGCAAATCCACATTTTGTAAGCACAACTGGGTTTTCAACAAATTCAAAAACCAGAGTTGAAAAGTACCACTTGTTGCTCATAAAAACCCACTTCTGAAGCTTTTTTTTTTCCCTTGTAGAATGGCCCTCAAATAGATATCCAAATAATGGATGCGCCTTTCCCTAATTCAACTATGTGAGTTGCCAGGGAAGGTAAATAATTGTTCCTCCCAGTGAGAAAACCCCAAGAAAAGTTGACAGCAAACTCATTTTGGCCTAATGCAACAAAAAGTAGACCCTTTGGTGGTTCAGTGAAAGCCTACTTTGCAAACCGATAATCTCTTTGAACTGGTGCAACTGGTGGACGCACAACTCCAACCAGAGGCAGGCCTGGTTTTCGCCCTACCACACCCCAAAAACACACACACACACACATAAGCTATGAGTAGGATTGGACCAGCCTGAACCATCACAAGAAATGGAAACCTTAAGATATCCCAAGTTCTCTGGCAGTTGGCAGCTCAAACAGAATGAAAGAGCAGCAGTTGCATACAGTATGCTCTTTTTCTGTTCACAGAAGATGAGAAAAAGTCAAATAGGGTACTCACCATTGAAGAGGTTGTTCGAGTAAAAATGGTGTTGGGGAAGGAAGATTGCCTGGTGAGCAAAGCCAGGACTCCCATCTCCTCCATAACCACCACTATTTGATGATGATCCTGCTCCAGTAGAAGAACTACTTTCATACCCCCAACGAGACTCAATTTGCGGGGATGGTAAGAGCCCACCGGGAGAGTTACACATACTGTCCACCTCAACAGGTATGTGGGACCTTTGGGAGAGTGAACTGGGTGAGTTGGGTAAAGGTTGATGGTCTGCAGATTGCTGCTGGGAAGAAAGGAACTGCTGCTGTTGGTGAAATTGAAGATTCGGGTGTACTAAGGAGTTACTACTAACAACCTCCCCAGCTGCATACCTCTGGCCCACAGGTCCAGAAGACAATGCCTTGAAGTTTGTTGTTGACTGAAAGGTGTTGGCACGTTGAGCATTGTGAAGATGAGTTTGAGGGTGGTTAGCTGGATACAAGTGAGCATGTTGCTGCTGATGCCAGTATTGAAGATGTGCAGCTTGTGTTACTTGTTGTTGTTGCTGCTGCTGGCCTAATCGGCTGGGAGAGGTTTGATTTGGAGAAAAGGGACCAAGCTTGTTGGCTGCCACATTGGTGCGCCCATAGCCTGATTTGAAACCTTGAGAGGAGTTCTGGAGCAGCACTTGACTGCCATCACCATTTTGGCACTGTACTGTCCTGAGATAAGAACACAACAGAAAAAAATGCAGTTTTGGACATGTGAGTGCACAACAGTCAAGAATAGACACAAAAGCTTGAACACAAATCTCCTGCAAATACATTTCAGTAAAATAGGCCCAGCCACCACCAACAGATTTTTCTATTCAGGTACAACTGTAGTTTGATATAAGAAAAGTGAAAACAGTAAGAATGCCTGCAGATAGAATTACCTTGAAACAGTGTGGCTGCTGGTTACTCCACTTTGTAAAAGGGGGTGTGGGTGCCCCATGAATGAACCAGGACCAAGGCCATTGCCTGGACCAGAGAATGCTCTGGATCCAGGGCCAGGCCCTAACCGTGCACCCCCACTTCCCATCACTCCATCTGGTGGCCCCATCCCAGAAACAGAGCTTCCAAACCCAGAATCTATTGATGAATCATCCTCCAGAAGATGCTCATCTCTGGCATCCAACCAACCACAACCATAGTAGGACATCAATTACTCATTTCATGAATTTGTTCTGGCTGAAAATCTTCTTGTAATTTAGACAACTATTTAAGACCATCACATTGATTTCATCTCTTCTACAGCAGACAACACTTCCCTTGCAGATAATTTCTTCCAGATATCAAACAAGTACCAACTGGTTGTACCAGCAGGAACACAATTGGAAAGAACAGCTTACAGTTCTTTCCTATCTTTGAGCCCATTTTGCAAGAGTTCACTTCAGCTGGCTGTCAGTTCTAAACACATAAGACACATCATGCCAGGACTGGAGGATTCTCAGCACACCCAAGATGCCATGTAATGCTAAAACCAAGCTACAGAAAAAAATGCTAAAATTTCTCTTACCTGAAATCTGCATCCCAATCACCAGGCCCAGCAGCAAGAATTTCCGAATCCCCACCATCCACAGAGCTATCCGAGGAAGCCAAAACCGAGCCCAATGCTCGATGATGTATTGCCACTGCATTGCCACTGTTTCTGGTTGGCTGCCATGGAGGAATCATTCGAACCCCACCTTGAGCATGCAAGAAATTATTGCCACTTCCGAGCTCCATGATCCCACCAGCAGCATTACTTTGTTGGAGCCTTGTGGAGTGAGCACTCTCATGAGGTGACAAACTAGCCCCACCTAAAGGTGCAGGAATTGGGAAAGGCCCACGCCGCTTATACCTTCCAACTGCAGCCTCCCTAACAGCATGGGCAGGGGAAGTGGGCCCATGCCGATTAGGTGACCCCTGTGATGGGGAACTAGGGGACCGGAAACTTGATCCTGCTGATGACTGGAATGCTGACCCTGGCGATGTTTGGTATAAGTTACCTGAGGAGAATGGGAAGAATTTTCAGAATCACAAACTGATCAACTGTTTGTACACAAAAAACATTACCAAAGAAAAGTCACCAATCTAGTTGTTGCTATACAGAAACCCAAGCATTGATGAAGACCTCGATATATCACTAGTCACAACATCCGAATGCGACCAGGAGTGTAGCCTAGACAGCTCTTTGACATATACAGAAACAAGACAACAGGTGACCAACAATGACCCCTCGTTTGAAGAATTGTTTCCTAATTATCAGGGGAGAAAAACAAGTACAAAACATACCTGAAGTTTGGTACTGTGAACCTGGAGACGCAGTGTACTGGGAACCTGGAGATACTGGAAAGTGAGGACCTTGTGCTGGGAACTGATGAGAGGGGCTACCACCTAAAGATAAGGACCGGCAGCCTCCTCCTGATGGACTCATGCCAAGCTGAGTCTGTCCAGGAGCTTGCCCCAGTCCTCCCTGCATATGTGGACCTGATAGCCGCCGCCAATTGGTATCTGGGGATCCACCAAGCAAAGACATTTGTCCATTCAATGCTGCTGGGTAACTCACTGACATCCCTGTGCCATCACCATAGCTGCCAAAGCTGCTGCCAAGGGCACCATTTTCCCCGTAGCTGTCAAAGCTACTGCCATGGCTGCTTGCTAATGAGTAAGGTGTTGCCTGAAGTTGTGGGCTACCATTGAATGGTCCATATAAGCTCAAGTTTCCAACCTACATGGTCAATGAACTCAGTTAATAACTGTCACCATTTCATCCCACAAGATCAGGAGACTCAAGGGGGTCTTCAGGCATTCTGAGTTCTAACTATGTATCTACAGGACTTTAACACAGGCACAGCAGAACACAGTCAGATTTTAAACATGCTTACTTGTGGTGAAAGGCCTGCACCAAACCAGTGGCCTGAACCAACCCTGTGTTCCATAGCCAATCCCTCACTGACAGGCTGCCAAAACAGAATGAACTAGTTTCATAATGACATCAAAGAAATGACAGTCAAAAAAGAGAGCCTGAATTCACATCCACCTCTTTATTATCCAACATATAAGGTAATAGAGTTTAGGGTTTAGCATGAATCAGCATGTCTAAACACAGCTCATATCAACCCACTCATTACTGTACTGACTAGCCAAACAGTAATTTTCCAGCAGCATTTACCTTATCCTTGTAGTCCTAACAACTAATGTAACAAAATGTGAGTAAGATGCACAACCAAAATAAACTAAATTGTAGGCACTCACAGTGCGAGGTATTTCAGGCTGAGGTTTGAAAGGGCCATCAAAGGGCTCCCCTGTCAAGAAAGGATGTTGTGCAGCCTGTTGATAGCAAATTGGCAGGTCAATATTGTAGTTAGAGTCTCGTGAACAACAATCATGTCTTACCCCATCAAAGTATGTCATTCTTCGCCGAGCTTGCATATGAGCTTCCTTGAGACCTTATAGTACATGAGGTATAATACAAACAATAGCCTTGAAAGGACAATAAAACATTCAGAAAACTGAGCAATAGAACCAACCCACCATTCAAATTCTGATCAATCCCAAGAGAGAAATGACATCTGAAATGCCAATAATATGAGACCACGAAATGCCAGATATTAAGGTGAAAATCTGTTATACAACAATTCTGACCTGGGATGGTGTCCATCGCTTGTTTGGATCACATTCCACAAGACCTCTAAGGAAATCTGCAAAGATCGTCCGAGCCTCCAATTCTGGAAAATAAAACAAAAGTAACCATTGTCAAAACTTTCAGTTCTGATAGTGGAAGGCAGGACAAGCAAAATCCTGCCATCATTTTGATCCAACTGCCCAGAGTTAACACAAAAGAAAAGAGAAATGGAAAACACACAAAAGAACATTAGTTCAGTGGAGGATAATGCACCAAACATTAATCCAAAGTACAGAGTTTCTGTAACATGACTGACAGTAACAGGAAACTCCACCATGATGCTGGATAGCTTAACAAAACATAAAAGATAACAAGAAGACCAAAAAACCAAGAACAAAGTGTCAACACAAAAGCAAAGACAAATGGAAAAAAGCCAAGAAAGAAAGCACAAAGAGAACACAGAGAAGCAAGAAGGGGAACATTTATAGCAAGAACTTTGACTGATAAAATGCAACAAAACATCTTTTTGTAAAAAGGTATGGTAACACTGGATTTTCACTGAGGGGGACTGAACCCATTGCTGTTACTGATTACAGTAACCCAACTTCACATGGAAAAATACAACCTTGCACAAGATCAGAGAATGGGTATATTCCTCTTTTTTCTTTGCTAAGAGCCTATTGTAGTGAGAGGTCAAAGTAAGGTAGTCGGGTTACTGAAGAGTGGGCCAAGAACAACAAAAGAAGGAAAAGGGACCAAACCTTTCTTTTCTTCTGCTATAGACATTTGCTTCAGATGGTAGTCCATGATCATCTCTTCAAGTGTCCCTGCAAAGTACCGCTTTCCTATGACAGGCTTCTTTCCTTCTCTCTGCAAATCAAAAGGAGAAATTTGCTCTATTAATGACAGCATGACCTGGTTGACTTATACGAAATGAAAACAAAAATCACAAGAGATTCAGGGAAATAATCTGAGGAGCTTACAGCCTCATTTTCCTCAGGGGTCAGAAGTTCATAGGCTGATGGCTGTCCATTTGAGCAGCTCTGTCCAGGATGTGGGGCCGCACTTGTCAATTTGTAATACTTGTTTGTGTACTTGGCCTTCTTTAGTATGTAGTCAGGAGGTTGACTCCTGCACAGTCAAAGAGAAACTCTTCTCAATACATACCACAGGGGGGAAAGAATGCAGTTTCTTACAATTTTGACCCATAGCCCACAAACATAGCCATGCACATGATGCTGAAGGGGGACATAAGGATATTGCCCTAATCTGGTCCACAACAAGAGGAAACCTCAATGGACTAAGTGTAAACAATAGAAACAGTCTCTCCTTTAAAAGGATATTCCTTGACCAAAAAAAACCAAAGAGGATACTTAGATGGGTCCGAAACAAACCGGAGTTTTTCTTTGATGAACAGAAGCAGGTCATATGGACACTGGGCAGGGAACAATGGCCAACCGAGAAAAAGCTCTGCTGCCACGCATCCCAGTGACCACATATCGATGGCTGTTGTGTATCTGTACTTCAAGTTAAGGCCAGTTTTCTGTCATAATAAAACTGATGGTAGGATATTATCCCCAGTGACAACGTGCAAGGAAAAAGACACAAGGGAGAAAAGAAACACAGCTGTAAAAGCAAGTCCCTACAAGATGTTGGGTTGAAGATACGTATGCCCGAGTAGAACTTCTGGTGATCGATAGAAACGGCTCTGTAAGAACACACACAAAAAAAAACTCAAGGTTAGAGAACAAGACAGAAGAAAGAGAGGGGATCACAATGTCTTTGTCAAAAAAAATTGAGGGGTTTTAGGAAAAGGAAATGCCATGTGCCCAAAAAAAAGAAAAAGAAAAAAAGTACTGGCCAAATGAAAAATAATTTGTTTTCATAAAAGAGAGAGAAACCTGTATGTATGTGTAGACTGTGTTATGCTCCATGCAAGCCGATCCAAAGTCAATCAGCTTTATATTTGCAGACTGATTACTTTATTACCCAATGAAGCACATGCACAAACAAGCACAAAAAACCACCATATTCAGCTATATGGAGCCTACCAAGTCCTGAACACATGAGTGTAAAGTTAGTTCAGGTACAGGTTGATTTAGTCAGACTCAAGCCAAAAAATGCCATTTGTTTTATGCACCTGATACAGATGCTGCCTGACTTGAATGTCAGAGAGAAGGTGGTTGCACCCTTGAATTCATACCTTGTCAGCAGTATGTTTTCTGGCTTCAGGTCACAATGTATCACATTGGCATCTCGCAAAAGTGTGAGAGCCTTCAACAACTGGAACACCAACAATCATGCAAGAATCAAACTCAAAAACAACAGGAAACATTTCCACAGATGGGATAAAGTCATTATCCTCTGTTGCGACAATCCAGTGGACTTGGTCTCACCTGTTTTGAGAAGATCCGAACCAAGTTTAAGGAAATGCCCTTCAGTTGATTCCTCTGCAGCAGCTCAAACCTAAAATCAAACAAGGAAATACATACACAAATTACAAGCCACCACAAAAGTATAGTTGAACTGATCATACTCAACTCCTGAACACAAAATGGGTGACTGGCCTTCAAAAGCTAGATCAGTTCACATCCAGCAATCCCAAAGGCCATGCAACAGACTATCAAGGAATTCACATGTTTGAATATCAGATTAATCATGGAAAGACAAGAACAAAAAACTCACAAGTTGTTGCCCAACAACTCAAAGACAATGCAGAGGTGCCCTTGAAAGTTGAAGTGATCAACGCTCCGAACAACATGATGCTCATCCCGTGGATCATGCTTTGTGTTGAGCTGGAATAGTCAAGTAGACAGAGTCAGACAGCAAGCAGTTTCTTGCATCTGCTATTTGTCCCACCTCCTGATACCATATGTAATAGTAAGTGTGGGTACCCGAACTTGGGATCTATTTTGATCATGAGAGTACCCTCAGAAGCCACAGTCGGTGCAAGAATCATGGAATGGACTAAAGGGCATAGAGCCTGTTGCTTCAGGGTATGGTCTTGCACTGAAATAATTTGAGTGTTTGGCAGTAGAACAGAACTTCTATTGCAAAGAACCACAAAGTACCCTCCCCTCCACTATTCCATTATCCAAAGATCCAGGATCAAATCTTTGGATCCTGAGAAAAGAGGATGGATCCATACGAGAGAGCAAATCATACCACATGAAGAATGCCAATCTCAACTTTGGCCTGTGTGTAATATGCAAGCTGATTCTTAATGATTTTGACAGCTACATTCATGTTTGTCTCAGTTGTATAGCACCTCGCCACTTGCCCAAAGGTTCCTTGACCAACCAACTCTTTCACAACATATCTGCATGGCAAACCCAAATCACCATATCAATTTTGTCACTGTACAATTGCCCCTTCTTGCCACACCATGTGCCAGCTCAGAAAGCAATAATCGATAGTTCAGATCCACCTGAAGAGTGAGAAAATACTGCTTGGAGTGTTGTCGACAGACAAAACCAGTTAGGTAAAGTATGCATTCAATAAACCCAGCAGATGGTCAATGGAGTTCTGATCACAGAAACATGCATACTGCAATTCTTTGAGAACTCCTAGCTCAAACTCTTCTCACATAGCTCTGCCTGTTGTGGCTCCAGAGCAGGGCCTACCTTCGAGTACTGTTCTCATTGACCAGGACACAACCATAGTAGAGAATGAGATCATGGTTCTCATTGTCACAGCCATTGTTGAACTCTGGTACTGATGGATTCGTCAGGTAGCGCTTAGGGTTTAAGCTTTCAGAGTGTTGGAAGCTTGGGTTGCAGAGTTGGTAGGTCTCAACAATGTCCTTAGTCACTCTCACTGGCAACTGCACCCATGACAACAAACCCCACAGAGATATGAGAGCAAATGGAGCAAAGTGAGTTTTGATTGCCAGGATTTCCAGAATCTGAGCTAGAAATGAACTGAACGAACTTTAAAATTTGACCACCATGGTCTTCCAATCGTTGAAATCAAACCATGTCAAGGTGCACTTTGCTGAACACTACTGTACAAGCTACTAAAACTGTGCACCACCAACACAATAGATGTATAACACAAGCCAACAAGGTATGCAGCTGAGCTTTCAGCAAGGCTCTCCTAGACACATAAAGCTCCAATTCACAAGGTGAGAAAGCATGAATGGAGAAGCAGAGAACCAGCATGCACCAACAAGCCTACAATGAGGTTTAAAATCTGAGATTTCTCCCCAGCATTCCGCCTTCTTCTGCTAACAGAGCCTACAATGCAGCAAGAAGCTGCAGCAGCAGCATGAGGCAGATGAACATACAGCTGGATGCACTCTGAAAAGCTACATGCAGAGAACAAACCTGCATTTGTTCAGGGCTGATATCCTGCCAACTTAAAGACCTTGCAGCAAGTCAAAGAGAAGTGCCTCATGGATCTGAAGATAGGCATGCAGAAAGGGAAGAAAAACTCCAAGGCTACCTGGCATGCTGACAAATTCCTATTCCAAAAAGCTAAACTTGGTGAATGCTAGGGACTTTCAAATCAAATGAACAAAAAGCAGAGAGAGAGAGAGCTCTGAAAGAAAAGAAGAATGGGCTGCAAAAAGGTTCTGCAGTCTGTAAAAAGCTTCAAGAATGCTACAACCCCTGATAGCACACTTTGAAAAGAGGCACCCATATCTCAGAATTGCAATCCATGCCCTCAAAAGGCATCACTCTGTGATATGGTGTGAAGAAGTGTGTATCAATTGAAGGTGAAGAGTTGTACCGGCCGTGAGACTTGGATGCGGAGACTTCTTGGTACTCCTCCTACACCACCTCTCCCTCCTCCTCCTCCACTTGGGTGCCTCACTGTCTTAACTCCATTCCAAGGCTTGAACGAAAGTGAGCGCGGAAACCAATGGGAGTGCGGGACAGGAAACATTGCTCTACGATGCAAGGTTGTTGTCTCTTCATCCTCACTGCCAGAATCACCATCATCTGAAGGTGATCGGATAGGTTGCTGCTGCTGCTGCTGCTGATGATGATGGTACTCTTCCCTAGACCCCATTGCAAACACCAGCAAAATTTCCCAGCCCTCCAATTTGCACTCTCCTCCCTCAGAGTCTTGACAATGAAACCTTCCAGTACCACAATAATCCAGACCTAAATCACATCAGAACGTCCAAAGCTTACCAATCCCCCCAAAACCCCCATCCCTGCCCCTCCTCTCCATCTTCTTCCTCGCTGCCTCCAAGAAAACCCCCAACCCACCACACACACACACAACCAGACCACCCCGCCACGCCACGCCACTGCAGCAATCCAGAATCCCTTTTTTTTCTTTCTAAAACTTCATAGGACTAGAGCTCCAGCACCCAAAATTCAACACCATCCAGTACAAAACCACTCCAAGACGATGCCCACTCCACTACCACCTCCTCCCTCCTTCCATAAACACAATGATCATATCACAAACACCACCATCATCAGCACCTCATCATCATCCACCTCCTCCACCCGATACCTGAGTCCACCATGCCACCGAAGTCAGAAACCCTCGCATCCCCCACAAACCCCATTCTCCCCTCCCCTACTTCCCCCCCTCCCTCACCTATCCACAATCTCCCCACAATCTACCCAAAACCCAACAAGCAAAAATTCAACAAAACAACAAAACAACAACAGCTAACACCACCACCCATCACCGCAGCTTCACATACCAAGTCTAAGAACCTCGTCGTCATCCTTCCCCTTCTCTCAAACCCCACTCCTCCTTCTCTTCCTCGTCCTTCTCCTCTGCACCTTCTTGTGTAGTAGTAGTAGTAGCAACAGTAGTAGCAACAGTAGTTGTTGTTGTTGTTGTTGTTGTAGTTCTTCTTCTTCTTCTTCACACAAATCCCGTTTGCTTCCCCCATTCCGTTCACCACTTCGTCACTGCCTGCTTGATGACACCTGTACCGGTGATGTCCTTGTTGCACTCCTCCATGTCCGCGTCCCACTCCTCCTCCTCCTCCTCCTTGCCCATGACCAACTCCCGCCAACTCCGCTGTGCCCTAAAAGCAGCCAGCAGCCATCAGCAGCAGCAGCAGCAGAGCAGCACCTCCACCACCACCACCACCACCACGACAACGACAACAGCAAGAGCAACACTCCGCACACTCCTTCTCTCACACGCACCAGCTTCCCCCACAGGCCCGCCCCGCCGACCCCCCACCCCTCCTCCCTACTACCCTACCTACCTACATGATACCCTACTTTCCTAC
>Ga0116231_10010553_pt1 | contig 14796 bp, 10 predicted proteins | sample S1TSphgellanicum_2_FD_89695 | JGI IMG/M metagenome (GOLD analysis project Ga0116231, IMG submission 89695) | Host-associated microbial communities from peat moss isolated from Minnesota, USA - S1T2_Fd - Sphagnum magellanicum MG | ecosystem: Host-associated > Plants > Peat moss > Unclassified...
CCGGGGGGGGGGGGGCCGCCCGGCCGGCCCGCGCCCCGGGGGCGCGGGGGGGGGGGGGGGGGGGGGGGGGGGGGGGGGGGCGCGGGGGGGGGGGGGGGGGGGGGGGGGTGGGGAAGGGGCAGAGAGGGGATGCTCGCTCCTTCCTTGCCTGCGAGAAGAAGCTCTGCTCCGATCCTACCGCTGTTGTATGTGTTGCACACAGACGTACTTGCCTGCTTCGCGTGCATCTCTTCTTCTGCTGCAGTTCTTTGGTATGCTAGCAACAATTTGGATACTGGGGAGAAGAGGAGGAGGAGGAGGTGAATCCGGTTCTGGTTTCAGCTTCTGAGGTGTTGTTGTTGCTTTGCTGAAATGGAAGTGGAGAGAAGAGCAGCGAGAATGCTCTGGTGCTGAAGCAAAGGAACACTGACTGCCTTTGTACACTGAGAGAGAGAGAGAGAGAGAGAGAGAGAGAGAGAAGCGGATTTGCAAAGGTTTTGTGTAATGGATCTTCGTCAGAGTGACCAAGGGAAAGGTGCTGGGTAACAACAAGAAGGGATGTGTGTGTATGTGTAGAGAGAAAGTGTCGGGTATAGAGAAAGCTGTGGAAGAAGAAGGATGGAGGAGTGAGGTGTGTGTGGCGTGTGTGTGTGTGAGAGAGAGAGGGGGGGGGGGGCCGGGGGGGGGTGGGAAGGGAGAGGGTACCAGGAGATGGCATCCAGGAGGGATCACATGGAAGGCATTCATGCGGCAGGAACACATTTGTCCAAATGTCGGTTGAAATTTGCTGCAGCCGAGGGGGCGTATGGCACGTTCATGGGGCATCAATCGGCAGTGGTGGAAGCGGCAGCACAAGGAGCCAGACGAGAGGTTTCCAGGCTGCTGGAATCCGGCAACATCCCAATTCAGGACTTGAATTATGCCATCTTCCAAGCCGCCAAGCGTGGCCACAAGTATATCCTCCAGACCCTTATCGATGCTGGCGGCACTGACCTGGATGCGGCCATGGTGAGTGAAGAAGGCTCTCATCAATTCCATGTGCACAGAGAGCTTCTTTGTTTTTATTTTTATTTTTTTGCTTGCATGAAATTCCTGTGCTTTGTGTGCGCTCTGATGACTTCATCCTGAAACCCGATTGTGGAAAGAACGTCAGCCAGCTTTCTTATTCTTTGTGGAGATGTCTTTGGATGTCAATTGCTCTGGGGCTGCAGCTGTGTCTTTTGCAAAGCAGAGCAGTGCACTCCCATTGCTGTAGTACTAGAGTCAAACACACGTTTGTTCTTGGGAGGAGGAACCACAGGGCTTGCTTGACAGTTGACTGTCAGCAGTGTCCATCCATCAAGCCTAAAAAATTCTACTCTAAAACCTAACCAAAGACAAGTCAATTTCTGGTGCAATTGGGTCACGGTTTGAGAGGAATGACAAAGATGAAATTCAAGGGATTCAAGTAGGTCTGGCAAGGGGTATACAAGAAACAGGAAAATCTATGAGATCAGTAACTGCTGTGAAGAGGATGATGATTTGGACTTTGATCTTGTGGAGCCTGCAAAGCCAGAAACTTAGGGTTTTTCTGTAGGTTTCCAACTTTGCCCAGTTCTCACAGTGGATACAGTTTGTAAAAATATGGTGGATATGTTTGCAAAACATGATGATGGAGATTGAAGTAGGTCAATTTACGGTGTAGATTTTGGAGCTTTTGTGTCAAGCATTGTTGTTGCTGTTGAAGGTTTACTGAACATGCATGTGGCTATCACTGTTGTTGTTGTTCAAACTGGTTGTCAGTGTCTTGTCTTTTCTTTTCCCTCTGTTTTAGGGTTGGGTCTCTTTCTTTTTCCTGTTTGTTGATTTGTTCTTAGATATGAAATCTCTGTAACTTTATTGCTGCCTTCATCTCTCTCTTTCTTCTATTAGGTTCACTTGACTCATATGTATGGAGAAGCTCTCAATCCATATGTAGATATCTATGTGTCTGACAGTTTGGTTGGTGCAATCTGCAGGAAGCAGCAGGGTGGAGTGGGCACATGCACATTGTGGATGAACTGATGTTGTCAGGGCATGTGCACATTGGAAGAGCATTTCTTGGTGCTATGTTAGCATGCCGGGAAGACATGATAGCCCATCTTATATCTGTGGCAGATGCAGATGGGCTTGAGAGTGGGTTGCGGGTGGGTGCCAGCCTAATCTGGTCACGGGCACCAGAGGAGGTAGATTTTTTGAGCCATGTCATTGACCGGTTGGTCAAGGCTGGTGCAAAAACCTTTGAAGATGCCCTCCTTTCTTCTTGCAATGGCACTGCAATCCTTCACTTGAATGGTCGCAGCATCTTGCAGAAGAGCAAGATTTTTGATCGACTGGTTTCAGAGTCTAGTAACTTGACAAAGGACTTCTACAATTCTCTTTTGTTGCAAGCATGTGTTTGCTTCTTGTACAGGATGACCATTCTGGAGGCAGGAGATGCAGCTCTTGTGGACCACTGTGATGTGAGCGTTTTTGTTTGTGAATCTGTTCCATTCTTGCCAAAGGTCAAGAGGATGCAGCACATATTGGAGTCAGGAACTGCCACGCAAGACATGTTGAAAATATTCTCTATACTGTTTCGGAATGGGATTGGTTTGATCAGCTCTCAACTGCAGGCATTTGTTGATGTGCCAATTGAGAAGGCAAGGGCTTTGTTGCAGATTGGGGAGCCCTCCCAAGGAGGGCAACAAGCTGCAGGAGCACCCAGCAGTCGAGTTTGTATTGAGAGCCGGGCAGAATGGCCATTGAAGATGATGAAGTATCTTTTGACCCAATGTGGTGTGAATTCAGAATGTGCAATAGAGCAAGCAGTGGCTTCATCCACACACTTAGGTGTCATGCTACCTGTTCTGGAGCTTTTGGTAGGCTGTGATTGCTTGGCGATCACAGATCCCTATGTTGTACTTGCATTTGCCACAGCATTTCGACAGACAGCTGCTATTCGGTACCTTCTGGATATTATTCCCAAGCCTGTGAATGTACGGCCTATGATGGAAGCATTCAAGACAGCTGCATCTGAAAACATTGGACCTGAGGGAGTGCTGTTTCTCTTGCATTTGAACTTTTTGGATGATCCCAAGGCCACATTGAGAGCAGCATCTATGGTTGCTGAATTAGAGGATACTACACCAGACCTTAAACTTTGGCTTCGAGAGGAGTGGTCCAAGGAAGCTTATGATGCAGGTGTACAGACAGGATCATCTCACTACCTAAACCTGATGCGGGTCATAAAGCGTGGACAAGGACGCTTGTGCATTCGTGAGCTTCCTGCACAATTGCAGGCAGCCATAGGCTATCTCCCTCTCTACAAGGATTGCTGCAAGACCCCGGGAACTCTTCTTTCTCAAAGACAAAAGGGGGAGTTAGTGGAAGCACTTTGTCATTTATATAGGGGAAGCAGAAAAGTGAGCGAGGCAGAGATTTTGAGAGCTGACAAAGCAAAGCTTCTCTTGCTTCTCGGAGCCTGCCTGCCAGAGTGGAGTCAATTACCTGCAAACAGTGATGTTAGAACTCCAATGACCCTATGTAATAACAGAATATGAGCAGCAAAAAACTCTTTCTCTTCTGAGCAGTACATGTTTCAATTTCATTTCCTGAGCTTCTCAGGTGGGAAGAGTTTTCATTGTATGTGGAGCCGGGCAAATGCTAACAGCTCCTCTGGTGACTTAAAAGTAGTTCCTTTGGATAGTCAGTAATCAGTTATTGTAATCTGCTTATCTTTCCTTGTAATGGATGTGCGTATCTTTATTCTTTCTGTTGTGGCTGAGCAGACCTTCCTGTTTCTCCTCTTCATTTCATTGCAATGACAGTTCATGGTGCAGATGTATGTCTCTACATGCTTTATCTGCTTGAAAAGGAGAGAGGTAAAGGAGTTTTCATGGCGACTTTTGTCCACTGCTTTGTTTGCAATGGTGAGCTGCTTCACACCACATCTTTGTTCCCTCCTCTATATACTGTTACTATCTGGTCTGTCTCCACCATCTTTGTTTTTATTGGGTGTGTCAGGTGAAAGTTTTTAGGGGGGCACTGAGAGTGTTTGAGAGTGTTCTAGTAAAAATCAGACAACCACAAATGTAACACTATCAGAGAATTGCTGATCTGATTGACTCAGTAGTCAGATCTTCAGCATAGGAGATGTTAAGCCTTGTGGGATAAGGTCTCCTGAGCATACGATCTTTTCAAAATCATACCTACACAGCGATCAAAGAAACTCTATGATCACAGTGCAAGATAACCCACCAACACTGCAACTAAGCAACAGCAAACAACTCTGTGACCAGGGTGCAAAGATAAGCCACTTACAGTATAAAGTAAGCAAACAGCAAATAATAGCAATAGAGCAATTTGATTACAGCGTAACAATGAAGGATCTGTTCTTACTGGCTTGACTCTTGCAAGTATGCCAAGCACGTTCTGAATTACATTTGAAGATGAGGGGAAAGGTTTGTTGTTTCCTTCCATAGCACACAAAACCAGGTGTGTTATACACAATGGCCCTGCAATTAATTTAATATCAACAATCAATATTGTATGATAAATTGGTCATAGCTGGGGGAATTTTTTTTTTTTTTTTAATGTACACCATCATGTTATTGTAAAAGAAAAATTGTAATGAATTTTTTTCATTTTTTAATTTTACATTAATTACGAGGAATCCAAAAAGCGTCTCACATTAAATGATGACATGTTCTAGGAACCTATCTAAACATTTATACATTGTTACCAAACCAAAACCAATAAGGAAATGTCGCAACATGATTTTCATTTTTTTCAAATTTAATGACTTTTTAAAAAAGAAAGTGATCAAATATTTTCTTTTCATATTTATTTTTCACATTTGTCCAAATTTTCAAACCAAAAAAAAGAAAAAAAGACTCATCATGACATGCGTATTTGAATGTTTTCAATCATATTGTCACATTTTTTAAAGAATTACATGAATTTTTGTAAATGATAGATGCCATAATCACTTTTGGTGAAAATAGTTTTATATTTAGTTTTGTGGGTTATGGATTGGTGAGAAAGTCACTTGCAGCTGAGTGCACATTGGAGAAAGTGGCAGAGAAAACAAAAATGTCAAAAGATGAATATGAATATTTTTACAATCAAATTAGGATGAATCATCTGACCTAGTTTCCAGGGGGTAAAATCCCTTGAAGCTACTATACTCTATAATGATTCTCAACACAATATCCCTGCCTTACAAGGCAGAACCGACAAATACCAAACTTGAAAGGACAAGAAACATCACATGAACACACCATCAACTCTCAGGCTCTCGGTTTTCGTCTTACACATCACATTCATCCATAAGAGTGAATTTCATCCATGGAAGATCATCTTATAGGTCACATTCATCCATCAGAGTGAATTTCATCCGTGGAAGATCATCTAACAGGTCACATTCATCCATCAAAGTGAATTTCATCCATGAAAGATCATCTTACACGTCACATTCATCCATAAGAGTGAATGTCATCCATGGAACTTCATTTTATTGCTTCACATTCATAGATCAGATTTCATCTTATTCACTTGTGTCAATTCTCTTTTGAAGAAGTCATCCCTATCAATTCTCAGAGACTCAAGTTTTCATCATATGGGTCCCATTCATCCATCTGAGTACATTCATCCATGGAACTTCATTTATTGCTTCACATTCATGGCTCAAAATTCATTTTATACACTTGAGTCAATTCTGTTTTAAGGAAATAATCCCTATCAACTCAGGGACTCAGGTTTCATCTCATGGGTTACATTTATCCATCAGAGCGAATTTCATCCATGAAACTTCATCTCATCGTTTCACATTCATCAATCGATATTCATTTCATTCAGTTGGGCCAATTTTTCGTTTACTAAAGAACTCATCCCTAACAACTGTTAACTCAAGTTCCATCTTATGTGTCCCGTTCATCCATCAGAGCACATTCCATCCATAGAAATTCATCCTATTGCTTGACACCCATCGATAAAAAAAATTCATATCATTCAATTGGGTCAAGTTCATTATGAACCCTACCGACTCTGAGAGTAAGGTTTTCATCTTCTGGCTCACATTCATCCATCAGAGTGCATTTCATCTATTGTACTTTATCTTATTGCATTCATAGATCAAAAATTCATTTCATTCATTTGGATCAATTAACGTACCTATCAACTCTCAGACTTCTGTCCTCATCTCATTGCTTACATTCATCCATCAGAGTACATATCAACCAATTTCGGTCTTAAGAATTCATCCCATTCATGCACATTTTCCTTATCCATTCCGTCACAACAATCCCTCTCTAATACCCTCATTTCATCCCATGCACATTCAATTCATTGGCTCAAGTGTAGTCAATTGCATCCCATAAGTTGACATTTCCACCCATTTCATCTGATCATCATTCATTCCATTGCGTTCCAATTACTATCATCCATCCATTACATTCATCCACTAGATCCACCCACCTATCCATTTACGATAAGATCACATCCATATCATCCAAACAAAATTAACCCTTTCCAGTTTCACAACCTTCATCCAGCATCTTCCATTTGTTCAATGGTGACCACATGGGGGCACACAAAAAAAAATCAAAGCTACCCATTATAATAAATTCATCCTACAGGACCAAATCCATCCACCAAAGTTAATCATTTATCCAGTTGAGTCCATTTCATCCATTCAATCTCAGTCTTTATCATTATTCAACTAACAGTCATTCATCCATGGATTCACAAGGCATTGCATTCTACCTTTGAACAGCATACATACCAACTCCAAGGAGCCTCATAAGAAACCCAATAGAATGACACGCCTAAGTGACCATCTAAGTTTCTAAGTTTGTTTATTGACAAAACATGAAACCACATTGAGCAGCATCTGATAATCGGTGTTAGGACTTCTTCATTCAAGATTCAGAAGCAGAGGAAATGATTGACTATTAGATTCAAAACTTGGATCAAGAACAGACACAGAAGAGAAAAGAACTTAAACAATATAGCACATGAAGCAGGACACATACTGGCAAGAATTTACTCACCAGCTATCCAACTCTGATATCTGGGCCATTTGTCGTGAGAGCAAGTTGGCTGTCCCTTCTCAACAACTGCGCCTTGAATTAACCTGCCAAAACCATCTTGCAGTTACTACATTACAGCCACCATACAGATGGATGCACGCAACTTTCCAAGTTTGCATAAGTTTGCATACCACAGATGTCGAGGAGATTTCGCTGCCATCTTCCACCAGATGGACCAAAGCTGGTTCATGAGCTACAGTGGACATCACAAACAATTAGTGCACTCTAGAATGCTGAGAGAACTGTGGTTGAATGTGGAGAGTCATGATATGGAAAAGCAGACTACCAGACTGCCTTCCATGAGCTCAACTAATCTCGGTATGTAAATCAACTTTTGAAACAGAAAAGAGGCAGAAGAATAGGCACCAGAAATGGCTGGGACAAGTAAACAGGTGCCATTTCACTTTGTTATTTCGCTGCAGGAGCATGGGCGTGCATCATAAGACAAACTTATGGCATTTATTATGACATGTTTTAAACTGGGGCTAAAACCTCATACCCAAAGGTCCAAAACTGAACTATAGCACGAGCTCTTGACTAAAGGAACCACAGTCTAAAGTGCATTAATTGCAGAATGCATTACTACTGTCAAGATGAATCGGAAACAGATATGACCACCACCAATCTGCACCCTGTAATCGTCTACTATCATAGGCATTTTGTGTTACCACATATCACTACTCCTGGTCTGGAGAATGTAAAAATCTGACTCATAGATGGTACAACGCATACACTTATAATCCACCATCTAAAGTCTGGTAATTATACAAACCAATAGATCTAACCTGCATGAAACCCTATTGTGCTTGCCTGCCCCAATTAAAAAAAGCACGGCCTTTGGCATAGAAGCTCCATCCATGCAAGGTCATATTGTGATTTCCAGAAGAAGATTTGCCAATAAATGGAAAAGGCTGCAAACAATGCTACTCTAGAAACACTTCCTGTGCACAATGGATGGGCCTGACTCGTCATACTCTGCCTTTGCAATCCACATCTGCATTGCAGCACATTTCACGGACATAATTAGTGCTGATTGGCAAACTCTGAAGATAAAATCTGCAGGACTCCACTGAGATTCTATTAATTGCTCACACATGCAGACCAAATCACAAACCAACAGTAAACTTGGGACTTCCTCTGCTTACATCAGACTTTGCAGTAAGAACATGGACAATCCCAGATGACAATGCCACACCAATTGATCTAGCTTCCTGGGTTGAGGAGGGGAGAAGCACAATGTACAGCAGCAGTGAGACAGGCCTGAAACATACCTGCTGGAAAGTGCTGAGAGAAGCAAGGATGGACCCTCCAATCCAAACACTGTATTTCCTTTCAGGAGGTGCAACAACCTTAATCTTCATGCTGCTGGGTGCAAGAGCAGTGATCTCCTTGCTCATACGGTCAGCAATACCAGGGAACATAGTTGAACCTCCACTGAGAACAACATTTCCATACAAATCCTTACGGATGTCCACATCACACTTCATAATAGAGTTGTAAGTGGTTTCATGGATGCCTGCTGCTTCCATACCAATGAGAGAGGGGTTGAAGAGGACCTCAGGGCACCTGAAACGCTCAGCTCCAATGGTAATCACCTGTCCATCAGGTAGCTCATAGCTCTTCTCCAATGCAGAACTGGTGCGGGCTGTGTCCAACTCCTGTTCAAAGTCAATAGCAACATAGGCAAGCTTCTCCTTCATATCCCTCACAATTTCCCGCTCTGCAGTCGTGGTAAATGAGTAACCACGTTCTGTGAGGATTTTCATGAGAGAATCGGTCAGATCACGACCTGCAAGATCCAGTCGGAGGATGGCATGTGGCAGAGCATATCCTTCGTAAATTGGGACAGTGTGAGTGACACCATCACCACTATCAAGCACAATCCCTGAAGCACAAACCATACAGTATCAAATGGGACCTCACATGCCAAACAAGGGGAATCTAAAAGATTCAAACCAGATCAACATGACAAAAACAATTACCCAAGATGACTTACCAGTTGTCCTCCCACTAGCATATAGTGACAAAACAGCTTGAATGGCCACATACATAGCTGGCACATTGAATGTCTCAAACATGATCTGTGTCATTTTCTCCCGATTGGCCTTGGGGTTCAGTGGGGCCTCTGTAAGGAGAACAGGGTGCTCCTCAGGTGCTACACGAAGCTCATTGTAGAATGTATGATGCCAGATCTTTTCCATGTCATCCCAGTTGGTCACAATACCATGCTCAATTGGATATTTCAGAGTTAAAATTCCTCTCTTGGACTGGGCCTCATCACCAACATATGCATCCTTCTGTCCCATGCCTACCATGACACCAGTGTGTCGGGGCCGACCAACAATACTGGGGAAGACAGCACGAGGGGCATCATCTCCTGCAAAACCAGCCTGCATCCATCCAGCAACAAGATTATAATCAGGACAGTACAAGTTTCATTCGAAAAGAGAAGAGAATTCCTTTCAGTTCATTCCAACTACATTTTATCAAATTTGATAGGATCACACATTGGAAAGGTTTGCCCATTACCTTGACCATTCCGGATCCATTATCACACACAAGAGGCTGTACATCCTCAGAACCGTCAGCCATTGTCAATGAATCCGCCTGCAGTAATACAGTCTCAACCTTAGATTCTAACAAATGTGTATGGAAAACAGAACCACGAGGGCAGCATTCACAGGATTTCAGAACGTTTTAAAGGTAGGAAGTTCACTACTGAAGCTAAGCGGACATGAAAAACAAGGCTTGTAGGATACATCTGCACAGAAAACGTCCGATTCGCCCAAGTCATCAGACGAAATCTTCTCCGTCTTCGAAAAGAAATGCACAAAAGCGCCTTCCAAGGCTATGATATCGTTCCAACGGACAACACGGATCGTGCCCCATCCTTTAGCGGAATCCAGCCAGAGACGTGCTGGACCAAGGATGATGACATGCGCGAAGAAGCAAAGAAATGAAAGTTCTGAATAGCCTAGATTAGCTCTCGGAACAACAAATGTCAATGAGAGACGACTTCATGTGCAACGATAAACAGGCCAAAGGACATAGTTGGACAGCAAGGACTCCGTCACTACGCAAATGTGCCGAAAGGCACGCATAAGTGATCCTACGGACACAGCGCAGATATAAGGCGTGCATTGATCAGAAGAGGGACGCCGACACAAACAAAAATCCTGTACGATCAAAAGGGGGAAATCAGACATCCTAAAACCAACAAAAGCAAACAAGCACGGAGAAACCGGGGCAAGAATCGGGCGATGACCACAAGCACCGGCATTGAAAAGAAAAAAGAGCTGCTATCCAGCGAAGAAAGGAGAGGCGATGCACGCAAAGAACACGATGCGGGAAAAATCCTTCAAGACCAAGCAACTGCAGAAACATTCCTACGAAAACCGAGCACAAACCAGAGAAAAAAAGGAGATGCAACCAAAAAAGAAAAAACCGGCGCATCACACAGCAAACGAGTTGTGAAGTGGCGGGGTCAAAGAGTTCGCACCTCCAAGGAAGAATGAGAGGAAATGAAGACAATGATATCGAGCCTTGCGCAATCGGATCCTAGGCTCTTCCTGCGTACCAAAAAACGCACCAAAAGATACGAAGTAAAGGAGAAACGAGATGGGCAATCTGTAGATAGGAACAGATTATTAGAGAAAGGAAAGATGTGGAGCGCGCTGCAATGAGCGCAAAATGGGAAAAGAAACAGACTGTGCAGTGCGCGACGCAAAGAGAACAAGAAGAGCGCGAGAATAGAAGACACAGGAGCGGAGCGTAGGCCGTCTAGCCTAAAGTACTACCTACCTGCCTACATATCTACCTGCCTGCCTGCCATGCCTGCCTGCCTAACGACTAACACAACTTCTCGTGAGTTTCGAAACCTCGTTTCGAGATCTCATTTCAAACAAGTATTCGATCGAAACCTCATTTGAGACCTCGACCGTCCGTTTTCTTTCGGGACCTCGATTAGGACTAGTTTGAATGAAAAAAACTCGGTCACTCTTTGAAGTAACTTTATTAACTTTTTTTACTTTAATGAGTTATTTTAGTACACCAAAGCTTTCGTGGTAATTTCTTAAAGCTTATGGTAATTTTTATTTTTATTTTTTTGTGTGAAGAGGGCAATCAATTTTGAGGTAATTTTTAAACAATTTTGTGGCCTTCAAGAAATTAATTGTATCCTTTTCTTTTCTTTTTCATAAACAAAACTTTTATAATTTTAAATAATTACCCAAGTTATACAATAAAAGCCTATTTTCAATAGGGGCTCAGCACTATGGACTAGACAATAATTTTAGAGATTTCAATTCCGTAACCCTAGTTTCATAACCCTAGAGTTAGGTCAAAGGATGGCCTCAAATTATGCTTCATTTTCCAATGATGTAATATCAATTTAGGCAATTTAAATTGATATCAAATGTATTATCAAATTCTTGGAACCTTTTGTTACCTTTGTACAATTAATATTTGAGCAGCATTTTGAATTTTTTTTTAAAATATGTTATCAAACTAAAATTTTGCAACTCAGCTCCCACAAAATATTTCCACATTATTGCATTTAACAATGTTCCAACCCTATTTTTTTTTTGGTTGGAAAAGTGGAAAAGATTGACAATTACTATTATGATAATAATTAAATCAAACAAAAGTCTCAATATTCAATTTTTTTTGTAAATTAAGGAAGAAAAAAAAAACTCCATGCCATTGATTTCACGTATTAAGTTAAAACCACAATGAATTGAAAGCACTTGTGCTTGTCCTCCATTATAAATATCAATTTGGGCTTCACATTACCACTAACAATCAACTTTTTTTTTATAATTTTTTATATGAATTTCAATAATTCATAATTATTTAAGTCAAATCAAATTTAATTTGAGCTAATATAAATATCATGGACATGAAAAGACACATTTTTAATTTGTCTTTCCATATTCATGTTGATGAGTATGAGAAAACAAATGAAATAATTATAAAAATGGAGGTAGTTAATAAGGAATTAGTTATGTTTACCCCATACATGTTTGGTAATACCTTATTGGAGGTTTTTTTATAACATCAAATTAATTTTTAAAACATTTATATCTCAAAAATGAATTTTATATTAAATTTTTTATTTATTTTTAAATTGGTGTGTTTTATTATAATAAATTATTGCATAATTTTTCAAATCAAATTTTTAAGAACATCATTGTAATAAGGTTTAAAGGAATTGAAGTTAATTATTTGCATGTTTATAAAACAAATTTCATTTAAAAAATTATTCATATGACTTGTTTTTTACAATTGAACAATTGAAAATACTTGTGCTTGCCCCCCATTATAAATATCAATTCAATTTTTTACCTGAAATTTTTTTATTTTAAATTTAAACCACAATACCCAAAATTCCCATAACCAACTTGGGCTTTGCATTACTACACATTACCAATGACAATGAAATGACAAAAAAAAAATAAGGGTTTACATTTGAAAATTTTCTCATTTTTAGATATATGTAAGATTCAAATTGTACAAAAGACTATCCAATTATCATCTAAGGGGAGATTTAATTATTCACCCATGTTTTAATTCATTGAAATTTTGGAAGCAATTAAGGTGGATAAACATTAAATCAACTAAGCAAGTGGGGGTTAAATCCTTGAATCAAGTAATTAAAAGATAAATTTTTATTGAAAACTAACTTAATCTCAAAGAAAAAAAAATGTTAATCTGTTAAAATAATTTTAACATATTCAAATGAAATCACACATATTTACATTTGTATGAAATTGGAAAGACACAAATATTCAAAGAAAGATTTTAAAAACACAAAGATTCCAAAAAACATTGAAAAAAATAAAGAGATTTGTTTCTCTTTTGATATCTTAAGATCCATAAAGACATTTTGAAACATTTTAACTTGTAAAATGTTTAATTTTTTAAAATTCCAATTTGGAATTGACCCTTAATAAATTTGTAATTTGGAATTGTCTTTTGTACAACCTACGATCATAGCCCATCCCACCTAAACCAATTCCAATGAAATCATCATCATTAAAATTTATTTCAAATGAAGGCAAGGCATGTTAGTAGTCACGTAAACAATCACATTTCAAATTCTTATGCAAAATCAAAATTTCTTTGAATGATAAGAACTAGAAGGATGACAATCATACACATCGTCCTTAATAAACCCCAAAGGCCCTCCTTTTTCTTACCTTTTACACACCTAATTTCAACTTGTTTCACCAAACCCTAAGCATAAGAAACAACATGAAACTTTTAATATAAATTGAACAATTTTCACAACTTGTTTTATGCAATCAAAATTTCACATCAAATTTCATTTCCTCTCAACTCTTTGAACAATTTTGAAAAAAATTCACCCAATCTCATTTACATTCACATCTATTGAAACTAACAAATTGTAGTCACATAACATTAGTATAATTTGTTGGGTTTTTTTTTCAATACATAAAACTTTTATCCAACTCAGGCATTGCATTGCTATGAAATATTAATGATTATGAATTATCATTATTTTTTAATGTTCCCCTATGGTCTCTAATAGTTCGACATCATGTCAAATTTAATTTGAAATAACATAAATACCATTGACATGAAAAGGCACATGTTAATTTGTGTTTTCATATCCATGTTATGGGTAAGGAAAAGGAATTAAGTAGTTATGAACATAGGACGTAATTTTTATTTTTTTAAAACAAGGTAGTTATGCTTGGAAATGAAGTAGGTATCAAATGTTTATAGAATTGTCCAATGACGACCATACAAAAGATTATGCAAAATCTCTCATATCCATTTTTTGAAAAAAATTGTCACTAGAATTGAACTCTTATACAAATTTTCAACTAGTGTTACATTCAAGTAATAAGTAATCACCACTATTAAGAAGCCTTGTTCATGGAAATTGTGATCATAAAGGGCATAAAAATAACAAAAAGTCACATTGACCAAATATTCAAATATTATTTTTAAAATATAATTTTGCCCCCTAGACCTCACCCTTCCATCTCACAACATCTCCCCAAAAGTTGTTTCCATTGGTCGTTCATAACTACTAGGTTTTGTCCGTATGACAACATATTTTTTCCAAATTTGAACAAATCAAAGATTTATTAAACTTTAAAAATTTGATTTCCATCATCTTTAAAGATTTATAGAACATCATTATAATTATACCATTGTTCAACCTTTTCTTCTAAACAAAAAACCCGTCTTAAATCAAACATGTGTGGATGAAAAATACACACATGGAATTCTAATTCATGTTTTTTTATCCATCAGATTTATAATATTGATGAGAATTTTATCATCGTAATAAGTAATTGGCCATTGTGTCATGAGCCCAAGTATATTAAACCTCCTTTTGGGTCACCCATCCCAATATTATTTTGGTCAAAGTAGGTTTAATTTCAAAGTTCTTATGAAAAAATCAATTTGAAAAAAAAATCTATATTGCTATATAGATATTAAGAGAATTTTTTAAAAATGTCTTTAAGGTTTTAAAGTATTTCAAAGTTTCTAGAAAATCCTTTCAAGGTTTTAAAATAAATGACATTCCAAAAACATCAATAATGAGCAAGTAATTTTTATATTTTTTGATTAATTTCTTGATGCCAAAATCACATTAAATTCCCTAAATTTAGCCTTTTCAATTCAAAAAAAAAAAAAAAAAAACAAAAAAAAAAAAAAAAAAAAAAAAAAAAAAAAAAATTTAAAAAAAAAAAAA
>Ga0116231_10010554_pt1 | contig 14795 bp, 10 predicted proteins | sample S1TSphgellanicum_2_FD_89695 | JGI IMG/M metagenome (GOLD analysis project Ga0116231, IMG submission 89695) | Host-associated microbial communities from peat moss isolated from Minnesota, USA - S1T2_Fd - Sphagnum magellanicum MG | ecosystem: Host-associated > Plants > Peat moss > Unclassified...
GACGGCGGCGCGCATCCGCGCCACGACCTCGTCCGAGGGGATCGTGGTGGAATCGATGAGTACCGCGTCGGCGGCAGCGCGCAGCGGCGCGACGGCGCGCGTCATGTCGATCCGGTCGCGCTCGGCGATCTGCTCGCGGACTTCATCGAATGGCAAGATCACGCCGCGTTCGGCGAACTCGGCATGACGGCGCTTCGCCCGCTCGTCGACCGACGCCGTGAGGAAGAACTTGAAGCGCGCCTCGGGCAAGACGACCGTCCCGATGTCGCGCCCGGCCATGACGACCGGCCCTTCGCGCGCGATCTCGCGCTGCGCCGCGACCATGCGGTCGCGCACGCGCCCCAGCGCCGCGACGCTCGAGACGACCGCCGCCACGTCGGGATCGAACAGCCGCATCGCGGTGTCGTGGCCGTCGATCTCGACCCGGTAGCCGCTCTCCGCCGCCTCATCGGCGACCAGGCGAATCGTGTGGCGGCCCAGGAGGTGTACGATCGCGTCTTCGTTATCGAGGTCGATCCCCTCGCGCAGCGTCAGGTACGCGGCGGCGCGGTACATCGCTCCGGTATCCAGATAGAGCGATCCGAGCTCGCGGGCGAGGGCGCGTGCGGTCACGGTCTTGCCCGAGGCGACCGGGCCGTCGATCGCGACGTTGCGATTGGTGGAATCGGAGCGTGATGACATGGACGGCGATGGCGGTTCGCCCCGCAGCCGGGGAACCATTCGCGCGAGCCGAACCGCCCGCTGCGTGGCCAAAGCGAAGGTGGTCTATTTTTGTTCGGCGTGCGGTCACGAGTCCGCGCGCTGGCTCGGGCGCTGTCCGCAGTGCGAAGCGTGGAACACCTTCAGCGAAGCGCCCGTCGCCGCCAAAAACGGACGCGCGGCGGCGGTACGGCCCGCGCTTGCGGGCGGCAGCGGACCGCAGCGACTCTCGGCGATCGACGAGGCGCGGATCACCCGCGTGCGCACCGGCATGCACGAATTCGACGCGCTGCTCGGCGGCGGGATCGTGCCCGGGAGTCTCGTGCTGCTCGGCGGCCCGCCCGGCGCCGGCAAATCGACGCTCTTGCTGCAGCTCGCGCAGAAACTCGTCGCCGGCGGAGCGACGACGGTGTACGTGTGCGGCGAAGAATCGGCGGCGCAAACGAAATTGCGCGCGCAGCGGATCGGCGTCGACGACGATCTGCTCGTGTTCGCGGAGACGAACTTGCGCGTCGTGCTCGACGAACTCGAACGGTTGCGGCCGCGCGCGCTGATCGTCGACTCGATCCAAACGACGTGGCTGCCCGACGGCGAATCGTATGCGGGCAGCGTCTCGCAGATCCGCGATTGCACGCAGGCGCTCATGGAGTTCGCGAAGCGCACCGACTGCGCGACGTTTCTCGTCGGGCACGTCACCAAAGACGGAGCGATCGCGGGGCCGCGGCTGCTCGAACACCTCGTCGATACCGTGCTGTATTTCGAAGGCGATCCGAGCGGCGAGTATCGCGTCGTGCGCGCGTACAAGAATCGCTTCGGCAGCGTCGATGAGATCTGCGTGTTCTCGATGACCGACAAGGGACTCGAAGAGATCCCCGATCCCTCGGCGCTCTTCTTGCACGGGCGCGGCGAGCGCCCCAGCGGGTCGTGCGTCGTGCCGTCGCTGGTCGGGACGCGGCCGGTGCTCGTCGAGATTCAGGCGTTGGTCGGCGAGACGTCGTACGGCACGCCGCGGCGGCTCGCCGCGAACGTCGATCCGTCGCGTCTCGCGATGATCCTCGCGGTGCTCGAACGCCGCGCGGGGATGCATTTGGGTTCGCAGGACGTGTATGTTTCGGTGGCCGGTGGACTACGGATCAGCGAACCCGCGGCGGACCTGGGCATCGCGCTCGCGGTCGCCTCGGCGTTTCGCGACGTCGCGCTGCCCGCCTCGCTCGCCGCGTTCGGCGAACTGGGCCTCTCGGGCGAAGTGCGCACCGTCGGGCAGCCGCTACGGCGCACGGCCGAGGCGACGAAGCTCGGCTTCTCGCGCGTGCTCGCACCCGAGAACGCGCGCGACATCGCGCACGCCGTGCGGCTCGCCTTCGATTAGCGTGGCGGCGCTCCTCGAGATCGTCCCCAACATCAGCGAGGGGCGCAATCTCGCCGTCGTCGAGGCGGCGGTGGCCGCGATGACGGACGCCGGCGCACGCGTCATCCATCGCACGAGCGACCCGATCCACCACCGCAGCGTCATCACCGCGATCGGCAGCGGCGCGCAGTGTGTCGCCGCAGCGGTCGCGCTCGCCGGGGTCACGCTCGCGCACATCGATCTGCGCGCTCACCGCGGCGCACACCCGCGGATCGGCGCGCTCGACGTCTTGCCGTTCGTGCCGCTGCGCGACGCGACGCTCGACGACGCCGTCACGCTCGCACACCGCGCCGCGGGCCGAATCTGGCGCGAGCTCGGGATCCCGTCGTTCCTCTACGGCGCCGCGGCGAGCCGGCCGCAGCGCACGCTGCTCGCCGACGTGCGGCGTGGCGAATTCGAGGGACTCGCCGCGCGTTCGGTCGACGGCGACTGGCAATTCGATTACGGCGACGTCGCGCACGCCAGCGCCGGCGCGATCGCGATCGGCGCGCGGCCGCTGCTCGTCGCCTTCAACGTCGAGCTCGCCAGCAGCGATCTGCGGCTCGCCCGGACGATCGCGCGCACCTTGCGCGAATCCAGCGGCGGGCTGCGAACGCTCCGCGCGCTCGGCATCGCCCTGCCCAACGACCGCGTCCAAGTTTCGTTCAACATCACCGATATCGCGGCGACGCCGGTCGAGCGCGTGACCGAACTCGTACGCACGATCGCCGCCCGCGCGGGCGTCGCGATCGCGCGCACCGAGCTGATCGGCCTTATCCCCGAGGCCGCGGTCGATCGCGCCGCTCGCGCCTACCGCGCGCATCTCGAAGCCGAAGCGTGAAACGCCGAACCTCCGCCGTCTTCCTGATCGCGCTGATGCTGCTGGGGTTAGCACCGAACCTTGGTACGAAAGCGTCGGACACGTCCGGTACGAGCGGCAATCCGGCACTCATTCGGCACCTGACCAACGGGCTGACCGTCGCCGTGATCGAGGATCATTCCGCTCCGGTCGTCGACGTTACGATGTATTACAACTGTGGATCGCTCGACGAATCGCAGGGAAAGACGGGGCTTGCGCATTCGCTCGAACACATGATGTTTCGTGGAACGGCCGCGCTCTCTGGCGCCGCACTCCAATCGCTGGTCGAGCAACTCGGCGACGAGGCAAACGCCGACACAAGCGAAGACCTTACGCGATTCGTGACCCTCGTGCCGGCGAATCAATTCGACGTCATCTTAGAGGTCGAAGCAGACCGTATGCGCGGCTTACTGCTTCGCGAGAGCGATTGGAAGCTCGAGCGGCAAGCCGTCCTAGCCGAAATGGATGAACGGCAAGGCCAACCCGATACGCTCCTATCGGAAGCGGTACGCCGAGCGTTATTCGCTGGATCGCCGTTCGCGCACGACCCGCTTGGCGATCGGCGTGATGTCATGTCGCTCACAACATCCGACCTCCGAACATTCTATCGGCAATACTACGTCCCGAACAACGCCCTCTTGGTCATCACCGGAGATGTCGATCGAGAGGTGGCATATCAACGAGCGGTAGCGCATTTCAGCGAGATTCCGGCCGGCGATTCGCATTTTTCACGGATCCCGGATGCTCAGGGCCACGCTACACGTTCAAAGATAAGCGTTCGCGGGGATTCTCCGCAAGCAATTGTCGATGAAGCATTTCGCATGCCGGGAGATCTCGCGGGCGATTCTGCGGCGGCCAGTGCCTTCGCTGATGCAATGGAGAACGACAATTCTCCATTTCGACAACTCATCACCGATCAGCTCGCTTTGAATATCGACGTCGATACGGAAACGACCGCTCGCTTTGGGATCATGCACGTCGTACTCTGGCTGAGGCCCGAGGCTCGGCCGGATGCAGTCGATCGAGCCTTCCGACACATTCTGTCCGAAATCGTGGCGCGTGGACTCGATCCCGAGCTGCTCTCCGCATCGAAGATCCGAACCGCAACCGATTCGCTCCTCGCTGGCGATTCGGTCTCCGATCTCAACGATCGCTACGGCTACCCCCTTGCCAGCGAAGGACACGATCCGAAGCAGGATGACGCCGAAGCCGCTCGGCTCGATTCGCAAGCGATGCGCCGCGTCATCACACGCTGGTTCTCGCACCCGGCGATAACCGGCGTCCTGCTTCCGACCGGAACGGGGAAGCGCATCGTGCGTTCAGAGAAGTCGACAACCATCCACGATCGCTTCCCTGGCCGTGTCTCTCGAGAGCCGATTCTTTTTCCAACGTGGGCGCACGATGCGCTGGCAAACAAGCCGATCCCTATTAGCAAGCTCAACCCGGTGCCGTCTATCCTTCGGAACGGTCTGCGCCTCTTCGTCCAACCGGTTCCCGGCGTTTCAACGGTCGTCATCAAGGGCGCGGTCGAGGTCGATCCGAGAGACGATCCGCCCGGCAAGGAGGGTACGGGTCGTCTCCTCTCCACGCTGATGCGCGACGGAAGCTGGCATTACGATCCAGACGAGCAAAGTCTCGTTAGCGACGAGCTCGGAGCCGATATCGACTTTGGATTTTCATTCGGCGCACACGGGCGTGCCTCGGATATGAATCGCTTCATTGACGTGCTCTCAGACGCACTCCGATTTCCATCTCTGCCTCCGCCATATGTCGACGAAGAACGCAACGGATTTCAAGATGCGACCACCGCCGAAGCTCGCGACCCCGACGCGATCGCCGAACGCGCGCTCGATCGAGCGCTGTATGCGCCGGGCGACCCGGCGTTACGTACGGAGACACGCGCATCGATCGATGCGATCGGGATCGCGGATCTCGCTCAGTTCGAGGAGCGGTCCGTCCGACCTGATCGCACGATTCTCGTCGTCGTCGGTGATGTCGATCCACGCGACGTTCGGACCGCCGTCGAGCGCGCTTTCGGCGACTGGACGTCACGCGGAGTGGCGCGTCCGGTCGTCCTCCCGCCGCTTCCGCCGACCAAACCCATTCGCATCGTCGTGCCCGCGGATCGCGACGTTTCAACCGTCATCCTTGCAAAGCGGGCCGTCGGCATGGATGATCCGGCGTATGTCGATCTCGTCCTCCTCGATGCGATCCTGGGTGCCGATGGCCGCGCAGGCACCCGACTGATGAGCAGCTTACGCACGCAGCGTGGCCTGGTGTACGAAGCGGGGAGCGGTCTCGAATCGTCACCAAGTCGCGGTATTCTTCGCATCGAGTTCAAGACACACCGGGGGAGCATACCGGTCGCGGAGTCAATCGCGCGAGAGGCGATACGCGATTTGGAAGCGCGTCCGGTTTCTACGGCGGAGCTCGCCGACGTCAAGCGCATCCTCGTCACATCGGAGATCGTCTCCGAGGAATCGACGCAAGCGATGGCCGAGACGATCCTCGCTCTCGCGCGCCTGCACCGCCCTCCCGACTATTACCGGCATTTTGCCGAGGCGATTGCTCCGCGAACGCCCATTCAGCTGCAAACGGCGGCTCGACGCATATTCGGATCGGACGCGTTTGCCGAGGCGATCGTCGGACGCGTCACGCCGGTGACCCCACGAAACCCGAGCGCAAGGAAATCCATCCGCGCGGATAACTAGGCACGACGATGAAGGTGTGTCGTCGGTTCTTTTCTCTTTTGCTTGCCTCGCTGGTGCTTGCCGCCACGATCGCGGGCGGGGCGCAGGTGCCCGCCGCACGCGCGCAAGGAGAGCCGCCCGTTGCGACGCCGGCCGCGGTCGTGCGAACGTTGCCCAACGGGCTGCGCATCGCGGTGCTCGAGGATCATGCGGCGCCGGTCGTGCAGGTTGCGATCTGGTACCGGTTCGGTTCCGACGACGAGACGCCCGGGAAGACCGGCCTTGCGCACGGGCTCGAACACATGATGTTTCGCGGCACGCCGGAACTCTCGTCGGCGGGGCTCGACGATCTGGGCGCGCGGCTCGGCGGCCTCTTCAACGCGAACACCACGAACGATTACACGCATTTCTACTTCGTCGTTCCGGCCGACCGGATGGACGTGATGCTGCACGTCGAGGCCGATCGCATGACGCATCTCAAACTCTCGCCGAGCGATTGGAACACCGAAAAACAAGCGGTGCTGCAAGAGTACGATCAAGACTACAGCCAGCCCATTATCAAGCTGCTCTTCGCAACCAACGACGCGCTCTATCCCGGCACGCCGTACGGCAAATCCGCGCTCGGCACGCGCGCCGATATCGTCAACGCGACCGCCGCGGACCTCAAGCGCTATTACGACGCGTGGTACGCACCCAACAACGCGACCCTGGTGGTCACCGGCGACGTGCGCGCTGCGGACGTCTTCGCGAGCGCCGCGCGCTGGTTCGGTCCGATCCCGCGGAAGGTTCTCCCGCACCCGGTGCTGCCGGTCGCACGGCCCGCGAGCGGTGCGAACATCACGATGCAGGCGGACTATCCGTTCGAGGTCCTCGACCTCGCGTATGCCTTGCCCGGCGACGATCCGGCAAACGATCTGCCGCTCGCGCAGAGCGAACTCGCCATCCTCGCGTTACAGAATGCGCGCGCGCCGCTGCGCACCGCGCTCGTCAATTCGGGCCTGGCGCTCGCATTTTTCATCCTTCCGCAAACGACCCGGCACGGGACGATCGCCCATGCGCTCTTTATCGTTGCCCCCGGCCACACCTCAGCCGAGGTACGCGCCGCCTACGAACGATCGCTCGCGCGCACGGCCGGCGAGGGCGTCAACGCCGATTACCTCGCGGCCGCAAAACGGCAGTCCATCAGCTCACTCACCTACGCGCGCGATTCGATCACGGGCCTCGGCAACGGCATCGGGTCGGGTTACGTGTTTCCCGGCGACACCGACCCCGCGAAGGCCGCCGCGATCATCGAGAGCGTCACGCCCGATCAAGCGACCGCGGCGCTGCGCACGTATTTCGCGCAGCCCAACGCGGCCGGCATCGTGACGCCGACCACGACCGACCCGACGAAGGTGCGGCCGATCAGCGATTTCAGCGGGGCGATCGCGGATGACTTCAGCGGTCGCGTGCCGAGCGGACCGATCGTGCAAGCGCCGTGGGTGAAAACGGCGATCACCGTGCCGCTCGCGCTCGGCAGCACGGTGAAGCCGAAAGAATTCACCTTACCGAACGGCCTGCGGCTGCTGGTCCAGGAAGTGCATTCGAATCCGACCGTGTTCATCAGCGGTTTCATCCGCGAGTTCGAGCAGGCCGATCCCGATGGCAAGGATGGTCTGGGCAGCATTACCTCATCGCTGCTCGGAGCGGGGAGCGCGCGCTACGATTTCGATGCGCAGCGCAAGCTCGCCGACGATCTCGGCGCGCAGATCTCGTACGGCCAGTCGTTCTCCGCGCACGGCTTCGCGAAGGATACCGGCGCGCTACTCGATACGCTGGCCGACTCCGTCCAGCACCCGCTCTTCCCCGCCTACCGCCTCACGCTCACCAAAACGTACGCAGCTACGAGCCTCTCGCGCCGGGGGCTCGATCCGAACTATCGCAGCTCGCGCGCGTTCGCGGAAGCGCTCTATCCGCCGGGTGACCCGGCGCTGCGGGAAACGACACCCGAATCGATCGGGGCGATCACGCTCGACGACGTACGCGCGTATCATACGACCTGGTACCGGCCCGATCTCACGACGCTCGTGATCGTCGGCGACGTCGACACCGCAGGCGTGCTCGCGATGGTGCGCTCCGCGTTCGGCGACTGGAGCGTGAGCGGTCCGAAACCCGATCCGACGCTGCCGCCGCTCCCGCTGCCCTCACCGGTCGCGAAAATCGTCGAAGCCGCGACGAACGACGACGCCGTGGAGCTCGGCTCGACGGCCTTGACGGTCGGAAACCCCGATCGCGTCGCGTTCCAGCTGATGAACGCGATCCTCGGCGGGGGCGGCTTCGATTCGCGCCTCATGAACGAAGTGCGCGTGAATCGTGGCCTCGTGTATTCGATTTCGAGCAACCTGCACGCGGGGGTCGAGCGCGGCACCTGGACGCTGCAGTTCCGTTCGGCGCCCGCGAAGACGAAGGAGGCGCTTGCGGTGGTCACCCACGAGATCGAACGGATCCAAACGGAGCCGGTGACCCAAGCCGAGCTCGACCGGCAGCGCATTCGCCTGACGGCGAGCACGGCGATCGGCGAGGAATCGACGCAGGCGATCGTCGGCGATATCAACGGCCTCGCGCGCAACGGCCTGCCGCTCGATTCGTACGCAACGCTCGCGAAGCGGTACGCTGCGGTGACGCCGGCCGACATCGAGCGCGTCGCCAAGACCTACCTGCATCCGGAGAACTTGGTCGAGGTGCTCACCGGGCCCAAACCGTAGCCAGCCCGGATGAGCACCGCGGACGACCTGGTCCGGCAGGCCAAGCAGGACGCGAACGAGCGCCGGATCGACGACGCCAAGAACGCCTACCTCGCGGCGCTCCAGGCGCAACCGGATCACGCCGAAGCGATGACCGGTCTCGGGGCACTCCTCGCTTCGATCGGGATGAACGCGGATGCGCGCGTCGTGCTCGAAGAGACGGTGCGCCGGCACCCCGCGCACGCCGACGCCCATCGGGTGCTGGTCAACGTGTGCTCTTCGCTCGGCGACAAAGAGGCCGCCGACGCGCACAGCACGCGCGAGTTCGAGCTGCGTCCGATCCATATCATCCCCTACGCGGGTGAGGGAAGGCCGATCCGGCTCTTGCTCATCGGTGCGGGCGCCGGGATCAACACGCGCACGGCGCGTTTTCGCGACCGGCGACTCTTCGAGACGATCACGGTTGCCGCGGAATTCATCGGCGAGACGCCGCTCCCCGACCACGACGTCGTCTTCAACGCGATCGGCGATGCGGAGCGCGCGCCCGCGGCGATCGACGCGGCCGAACGGCTCGTCGCGCGCACGACGCGCCCGGTGCTCAACCATCCGCGGCATATTCGAGCGACGCAGCGCGACCGCAACGCGCGCCGCCTCGCCGCGATCCCCGGCGTGCGCGCGGCGCGCACGCTGCGCATCCCGCGCGCCCGCGCCGCCGATCCGGCGCTCGCCGAGGAACTCGGGTTGCCGTTCTTGCTGCGCGTCCCCGGGCACCATACCGGCGAATTCTTCGAGCGCATCGACGATCTCGCGCAGGTTGAAGCCGTGCTCTCCGCGCTGCCCGGCGACGAGTTGCTTGCGATGTCGTTTCTCGATACGCGCGATGCACGCGGGCGCTATCACAAGTACCGGATGATGATCGTCGACGGCGCGCTCTATCCGCTCCATGCCGCGGTCGGTGCGAACTGGAAGCTGCACTTCTTCAGCGGGACGCACGGCGAGGACGAACGCGCCCTCGACGCCGCGTTCCTCGCCGACCCGCGCGCGGCGATCGGCTCGCGCGCGATGTCGGCCCTGCACCGCATCGGCGAAGAACTCCAACTCGACTACGGCGGCATCGATTTTGGGATTGACCGCGACGGCAATGTAATGGTATTCGAAGCGAACGCGACGATGACGGTCCCCGAAGCCGACCCCGACCCGCGCTTCGCCTACCGCACCCCCTACCTCGATACCGTCGCGGTCGCCGTGATGCGAATGTTCGTCACCCGCGCCCGCCCAGCGAACCCCCGCCCCCCGAACGGTTGACGAGCCGCAGCCGCGTGCTATAGTCGTTTTCGGAGGGACTTCGATGATTGTGAGACGCTCGCTCACGGCCGTCGCCGGAATACTCTTAGCGGGATTGACCGCGCAGCCGGCCGTCGCCGATACGGTGGCCTATTATCGTTATAGCATCGGTCTCTACCAGCCCGGGCCACACAAGTACGTAGGCCCTTTGCCTTCGGCGATCGGAGTTGGTGGCCGGGTCTTTGCCGTCTCCAGCGATGCGATGGGTCGCGTCACAAAGGTCATTGTTTATCGTGATGGCGTTGCGATCGATGAAAGCGACTTCGAGTATTCGGGTAATGCACGGTATTACTCGGCCACGGTCAATGTACGCAGCGGAGAAATCACCGGCCGGGTTACCTACACGCGCGACGCAAACGGCTATGCGACGCGTATCGTTGACTACACGCGCGAAGGAACTTTGACCGGCTACGCGACCGGAGCGTACGCCACCGGGCGCCAAGAATACACTTATTATACGCCGACGGGCACGCTAAAAAGCCGTGACGTGCAGTTCTTCTCGCCGGACGGCGTGCTCGAACGCGACCAAACCTTCTACAGCGACACCGTGTATACGGAAACGGAGCTTGACACGGCCACCGGTCTTGCAACGACTTCGCTCCAATACAACAATGGGAAGATCAACACCAAGAAGGCGTTTACGTACAACGCAGATGGCGACCTGACGCGAATCGATTTTTACGACCCCGCCACAAACCAGCCGTTTGGATTCGATGAGTTTGCGAACGGTCTCCAGATACGCCGGTCGTATCATTTCTCTGACGGAACTCGTAAAGAGATCGTGTACGGCTACGACGCGAAGCGCCTCCTCTCGAACGCAGCGCTCTCCTATAACGGGACCTTGATCTGCACGTTCACCTATGATCGTCAGCCGGACGGTACGGTGAAACGGACGCTCGCGAGCGGTCCGAACGGCGAGCTCTATGCCGAGTACCCGAATGCCATGGTGAACGACGTGTACAACAACGGGAGCGCTGCCAGCGGCGCCCCCGGTACAATCTATAAGACCGGCAACTGGTTCTAGCGCCCGTCGGCTGCAATGCGCCGCAGGCCCTCGGTGAAGGCGTCGAGCGGGCCGACCCAACTCAGGCGTAGCCACCCTTCGAGCGTTGCGCCGAAGATCGAGCCGGGGATGGCGAGGACGCCGTCGCGTTCGACGAGCCGCTCCGCGGCGGCGAGCGAATTGCCGCCCGACGGGAGTCGCACGCAGGCATAGAACGCGCCGTCGATCGGCAGATGCGTGAGGCCGGATACGGCGAGCGCGACGAGCACGCGCTCGCGCTGCGTGCGATACCATGCGGCTTGTTCGCTGAGCGCGCCGGGTTCGGAGAAAATCTCGTAACAGACACGTTGCGCGAAGGCGCTGGCGGTCGAGGTGACCCAGGCGTGCGTCTTGCCGATCGCATCGAGTGCCGCGTCGGGGGCGATCGTCCAGCCCATGCGCAGGCCGGTGAGCGCGTTCGATTTGGAGAGCGAATTCGCCACGATCGTGTGCGGATAGCACGCGGCGAGATAGCCGGGATCCTCGACGTAGGTCAGTTCGCGGTAAATTTCATCGTGCAGCACCCAGATCGGTTCGCCCGCGCGCGCGAGCAGCGCATCGGCCAGCCGCCGCGCGTCCGCGGCGCGAAGCACGCGGCCCGTCGGATTCGCCGGCGAGCCGATCACGATCATCCGCGTCCGGGGCCCGATCGCTGCGACGATCGCGTCCACGTCGTAGGCGAACCCGTCCGCTTCGCGCATCGCGACGCTGCGCGACGGGATGCCTTCGAGCTGCGCCATCTTCGCATACGCGGGGAAGGCGGGCTCGACGACGAGCAATTCATCCGTCGCCGGATCGAGTAGCGCTTTGATGGTGCAATACACCGCTTCTTGCGAGCCCGTCATCATGCAGACGTTGCGCGCCTGATCCATCCCCGGATACCCATAGTGTGCGGCGATCTTCTCGCGCGTCGTGAGGTCGCCGAGATTGGTCGTGTACTTGAGGCCGAACTCGCTCGCCCAACGCGTCGCGGCATCGAGAAACCGCTGCTGGGGAAGCAGCGATGGTTCGCCGAGGCCGAGATCGATCGAGTCGGGCGTCTTCTTCGCCGCGATCTGCCGGATGACGGAGGGCGCGATCCCGGCGAGGCGCGGGTTCAGACCGCCACCTCGAACTCGCGCAGCGTCGCGTTGAGGGAAGTCTTGCGATCGGTCGATTCGCTGCGCGTCCCAATGATGAGCGCGCAGGGCGTGCCGAACTCGCCGGCCGGAAAGCGTTTGGGCAACGAGCCCGGGATCACGACGCTGCGAGGCGGGATGGCGCCTTTGGTGATCACCGGTTCGCTGCCGCGCACGTCAACGATCGGCGTCGAGGCCGTGATCGTCACGCCCGCGCCGAGCACCGCTTCGCGCCCGACGCGCACGCCTTCCACGACAATGCAGCGCGAGCCGATGAACGCACCGTCTTCGATCACCACCGGTTGCGCCTGCGGCGGCTCGAGCACGCCCCCGATCCCCACACCGCCCGAGAGGTGGACGCCCTTGCCGATCTGCGCGCACGAGCCGACCGTCGCCCAGGTATCGACCATCGAGCCTTCATCGACGTACGCGCCGATGTTCACGAACCCGGGCATCACGATCACCCCGCGCCCAAGATACGATCCATACCGCACCACGCCGCCGGGGACGCAGCGCACGCCGCTTGCGGCAAAGTTCGTCTTCAGCGGCAATTTATCGACCGCGACGGGCATTCCGAACGGCTGCGGATCGCCGTACGCGCGCACGTCCATCCGCGTAAAATAAAGCAGAATCGCGGATTTGATCCAGGCGTGTGTGACCCAGCCGTCGCCCTCCGGCTCGCTCACGCGCAGCCGCCCATCGTCAAGCCGCGCGATCACCTCATCGATCGCCGCCCCCGCCTCGGTGCGCGCACCGGCGGGCTCGGCGATCAGCGCCTCGATGTGTGCTTTCAAATCGTCCGTATCCATCGGAGACTGTTTCGCACTGTACGCGGCGGCGTCCCGGCATTATTTCGTGGATCGAGGGGCACGGAGCAGCGCGTGGACGTTTACGGAGCGAGCCCACTTTTCGCGTACGGATTCGGTGCGCTGATGCTCGCCGTGGCGAGCGTTCTCTTTCGCGAAGTCTATCGTAGCTTCTCGCTTACCGTGAATGACGGTCCGCCGGCTGACCATGCGGAGCCATATCGTTCGCTCTCGGAGGATGACCAGCGCTTCGCATACGCGGTCGTTGCCGGCGTCTTACAGAGAAGCGTCGATCGGTGCCGTTTTGTCGCGACACTGTTCGTCGGTCTGTTTGCGGCGCAAGCAGCAATCGTCATTTTCGTCGTTGATAAGAACGCTGGACCCGCGAATCACCTGGCATTCGTCAGACTCGACTGGGCCATTGCGATCGCAATTGGAGGCGTCGCGCTATCGATGTTTACCCGCGAATCACCCGAATCGTTCGCATTCACGCGTGCGTTTCGGTTCGATCCCATCGAGACGCGGGAGATCATCATCGAAGACGGTATCGCCAGATCGAGATTCAACAATCGAATGGGGCTCGGTCAAAGCCTGCTGCTCGGCTCGGCTCTCGCGCTCACGGTCTCGGGAACGCTTGCGATTCATCTAAGAACGGCGGTATCATAGGAACATGGGCCCGAAAGTCGAGTACCTTCTGAATCCGGCGACGAAAAAGCCGGAGGTGTTCATCGATGGTCGCCCCATGCGCGAATACGACTTCTCGTACAGTGCGGTTTTTGGCTATATCGGCTTCAAATATCTGTTCGCGGACGCGGCCCGCTGGGTGACGTCCCTATTCAGCGCAATGAGGCGCAGGTAGTCCGAATCGCCGGGCGCCGAACGCAAGAAGCGCGCGCTCGTGAGCCTGCTGAGGCGTCCCCGGGGCGGGTACAACCGAGAAGAATGGTGCGGGCGGGGGCGAACCCTCGTCTCCCCCAGGAACACACCGGACAATCGGGAGCATCATGGCAAATAGCGCCGCCGACGACCTCTGCATCAACGCAATCCGGTTCCTCGCCGTCGATACCGTCCAGAAGGCGAATTCCGGCCACCCGGGGATGCCGCTGGGCGCGGCAGCCGCGGCGTACACCCTCTGGACGAAACACCTGCGGCACAACCCGGCCGATCCGCACTGGTTCGACCGCGACCGGTTCATCCTCAGCGCCGGGCATGCGTCGGCGCTGCTCTACGCGCTGCTTCACCTCTCCGGCTACGATCTCTCGCTCGACGACCTCAAAGCGTTTCGTCAACTCGGCAGCAAGACGCCGGGGCATCCCGAGTACCATCATACGGCGGGCGTCGAGGTCACGACCGGGCCGCTCGGCCAGGGGATCGCGAACGCGGTCGGCTTCGCGATCGCGGAAGCGCACCTCGCGGCGCTCTATAACACCGGCGGCACGAACCTGATCGATCATTATACGTACGTTATGGCCGGCGACGGCGATTTGATGGAAGGCGTCTCGGGCGAGGCGGGGTCGCTTGCCGGCCACTTGGGGCTCGGCAAACTCATCGTCCTCTACGACGACAACAACACGTCGCTGGCCGGGCCGACCTCGATCACGTTCACCGAAAACGTGCGTTCGCGCTACGAAGCCTACGGCTGGCACACGGAGCTGGTCGAGAGCGAGTTTGCCAACGACGTCGAGACGATCGACCGCGCGATCGCGAATTCGAAGCTGATCAAAGACCGTCCGTCGATGATTCTGATCCGTTCGACGATCGGTTACGGCTCGCCGCGGGCCAACACATTCGCCGCGCACGGCGAACCGCTCGGCGCCGACAACGTCCTCAAGACGAAAGAAGCGCTGGGCTGGCCGATCGAGCCGACGTTCCTCGTCCCCGCCGAGGTCCAAGCGCACTTCGACGGCGTCGCGAAATGCGGCGCGGAAGCACAAGCCGCCTGGAACGAGACGTACGCAAAATGGAAGTCGGCGCACGGCGAACTCGCCGCGCAATTCGAGCGGGCGCGCGACGGGAAGCTCCCGGCGACGCTGCCGTGGCCGACGTTCACCGATGAGAACGGCAGCGTTGCGACCCGCGACGCCGGCGGGACCGTCATGAACGCGATCGCCGCCGCGCTGCCGGAGC
>Ga0116231_10010555_pt1 | contig 14794 bp, 11 predicted proteins | sample S1TSphgellanicum_2_FD_89695 | JGI IMG/M metagenome (GOLD analysis project Ga0116231, IMG submission 89695) | Host-associated microbial communities from peat moss isolated from Minnesota, USA - S1T2_Fd - Sphagnum magellanicum MG | ecosystem: Host-associated > Plants > Peat moss > Unclassified...
GAAAAATACTTTTTATTTTAGCCACTTGATTGATTTTTGTATTCATTAGGCTTGAAATTTGTAGTCCCAAGTGTAGGACAAATGTGCAAAAAATAATCATGCAACAACATATCTTCAATTGTCCATAGAAAGTTATTTAAACATATTTTTGTACTTCAAGTTTTGAACCAAATTATTGATGCATAACAATATATACAAGTGAAAAATTCCCACCACCATACGAATTATTTTAGTTTTGATAATTCATTTTTCTCACTTAAATTTATTCCATATAAATTTTATTCCTAGGGAATAGTGGGAAAGAAAATCTTAGGATCCTTATTATAAGATGCACTATGCATCATATGCAAAAGATACAACTTTTGATTGTTTAACGTTTCATTCAACATATGTAACAAAACATTGTTTGACATGCACAAAAAATGTATTTAAACACTATTCAAAAGAATAATTGTATTTCTTTTTCCATTATAATTTGTGTTACAAAAACTATCAAGTAAATCTTATATTTATTCAAGAAGAAATGTCTCAACTTAAGATATTGCACCACAATATCAACTAAAAATTCTTTGTTGTAAATATTTTTGAATAAAATTATAGTGCAATCACTTAATATAATCATTTTTTAAGTCTATAATTTTAAACATTTTAACAAATCCAACATCTCATTGTTCATATTCTTTATTTTAACAAAACACAAATACGTAATGGTCATTAAAATAAATAAATTATGATGTCTTATTTGACATATTGAACATTTTATCTTGTTACAACTCAATTATAATGAACATGGAACAAAAAAATATCAAAAATAACGCAGGCTTAAGGGCAAAGTTGTTGCAAAGTTATCATTGCTACCACTTTTTCAAAGACATAAGAACCTTGATTAGTTTCATCACCATGATGACTTTTCTCCTAGTGGGGCTACCATTGAAACACCTAAGAATGTGGATGCAAAAGTAATGTTCATTATGGTTGACAATGGGTTTACATCAAGATCAAAAAGTGATGAAATGATCATTAAACCACCAAAAGACATTACAAAATATGAAATAACATTGTCATTGAATATGGAAGCTAATGTTTAGAAAAAAAAATATTGCCCTTGAAATTTCAATCTCACTTCACTATGAAAAAATGAAGGTTTTGCCATTAGGCTTGCAACTACATTTTCCAATTACAATTACCATTGTAATTCAATGTAAAAATATGAAATTAGTTGCATCCAACAAATTGCATTTATTGCAATGGACATGACATGGTGTATATGGCACTCCATGTCATTGTATACAATGAATGAAACATGCAACTTAGTGCAAATGATTTACAATTAAAACATCATAATACACATGGTCCATTGCAACATTTTTTTCACAAGAAAATAAACATCATGGCACATGGCAAATTTGTCAATCTTCATTTATCCAACATGGATGAAAATAGTGCAACTACCATGCCTACCTTGTACAATCTAATGTAGTTGCAATGCATATTATGTTTTGTAATTAATAGTTTGGTTATTGGGTTCAAAATAGTCATATGATATACTTGATCTTATTATTACAATGCAACTATTTAAAGTGGTGTAAGCATATGATCCCATGTTGTAACCAACACAAATTACATCAAAAAAATATCTTGTAATTAACTTTATCATTAATGTTACATTCTATAATTAACATGACATGCCAAACTACGATCTTAGCACCTAAAGGTGTTGTGTCATGTCCATTTCATGAAAACTATTGGCATTGCCCTTCAATGCCCCCATCCTAATGAACACAAAGCTTACAATCACCTATTTGCCCATCTTTTATTGAAGTTTCGTTGCCATGAGCAAATGTGACTAATTTAGAATTAACACAAGCATGGAGCTAAATTTATATTTATCAACATGTAGGACTCAATTTGCACATGTTTTGATGTGCAACTAATATTCATTTAACACATGCATGAATGGGTGCCAACATGCAACTATGCCACAATTTTAGCTTTGTCACGTTATACACTTTATAATTTGCAATGATTGTATTTATATGTAACTACAAATCAAATAGCTTCCCCATTGTGCAACTTACATACCTTTTCAAAACAATGAGTAGCATGCAACAACTAAATGACAATAAGTGGCAAGTAAGGGGTTAAATTCACCAACTTTAAATCAAACAACTCCAATGGGTACTAGCATGCAAAGTTATGCCACAATTCTAACTTTCACATTATGCACTTTACAATTTGTATAAATGTTTGTACATTTGTATGCAATTTCAAATCAACTAGCTATCCCATTGTGCTAACTTTTTTCCACCATGAAATAGGAGCAAACCAAGGCACAAAACAAAATTGGGATTCAAAAAATCACAATAGATGAATGTGTTTTCCAGTACAAGTTCAACATTTACTTCATTGAAAAGAAAGAAAAACTTTTTAAAAATCTGATGCAAACTTGTAGCATTACAATTTCAAATTCTAACATTCAAAATACATGAAGGATTTCATGGCTTTTGCAATTATATGGATGTTATCAAGGTTACAAACGGTTTTAGGGCAATTTCAAATTGAATGAAACTTCAAGTTATCATTCAACCTAAAAATTGTCCAATGATTGCAAAAAAAATCAAATTTTAATCATAAACTAATTGATTTTAATTGTAACATAATTTTGCTATAGTTGTAAGGTGGTTGCACATGGGGTCATTACAAAGACCACATAAATAATGTGACCCAACATCCATGTTAGTTGGTAGTTATCACATTATTTTACATTTATATTACCAAATGATGTTCTTCAACTCATATCATAAAGCTAAATTAAAAACTAAATTTGATATTAAATATGAAGAAATATGTTCAAAAATATTGACAAAAGATGAAAGCCCGTAAAGTTGATGATGTGCCAACATATTGTTAATACACAAATGTGTTTAAATTGAAAATTAAATTAAAAAATTGAAATCCTAATGAAATTGTTAACTAATTACATAGTTTAGAAACAAATGTTCATGTAAACGTTTTAAAGGAAACCTATTTTAAGTAGCATAAATATTGCATAAGTTTAGATTATTTGGCAAATGTTACATCTTCTAAAAATTTAAAATTTACATTATAAGTTTTTTATAAAATACTACTAATTAAGTTAATATTTTGAAAAATGAAATGAAAAATAATTATCCAAAAATGATTAAGCAAAAAATATATATATAAAATCAACACAATATCAATATATAAGTAGTATATTTTCAACTATATATGAAACCAAAGCACATAGAAAAATGGAAGGGTCTTCTTCAAAGTTTACAACAATGAAATTAAGGAAAAGAATTTGAAAATCTACATTGAAGGAAAAGAAAAATAAAATTCTACCCATATTATATGAAGAAGTGAGAACTTTCTAAACTTTTATTGTGATGAAACTTTGATTTCAATTAGGTATTTTCGCAATGGTTGGAAGTTATATTGTTCATATCAAGCAAAATTTTGCATTTTGTTTGCTCTTTATGACCATTTTTGGGGGCTATGTTGTGTCCATTGACATCTGAAAATGTTTCTTGAATATATTTAATGGACCTACACAAATCCTAAAAGATAACAAATCTTGATGGAGAACTTTTGTGATTTGGTCATGTGGATTTTCATTGGAATGAGGAAATTATTGTCATTCATTTTGGAATTGAAGCATTTTGCCTTGTATCTTGTCATCCATGAACATATGGTGATCAACATGAAGACATGATATATGTACCCTTTCAGTTTCATCATGAGCATTGCATTTACATAGCACCTTATATTTTTAAGAAAAGATGAAAAAGAAACATGTTTCACAAATGTCAATATGATTATTGATGAAGTTATTATATTTATTATTGTGCATATTATATATCCACAAAGTTAAGTCATTTCTTAAATGTATTTGAAGGCATTTCACATCCAAGAATATCTCATGGATATTTTTTCTTCTTCTGCTCCTTTGCTTGGTGTTTTTTTTTAAAATTTAATTATTTATGATTGATTGAAGAGTTACAAATGCTCCTTAAAGCTACATTCAGACATGCCAATAGTCGCATCAATAATAGTGTAAATTATTATCTTTGTTCATACATAGACCAATTAGTTAGGTAAGTAGCTTATGTGTCACGTCTATGTGGCAAATTATCACCATGACTATCACAAACTGATAAAGTGCTAGTTACCTATTTCTAATTCTTCAAAATTCAAAGATTTTTACTACTATTGACAATGATATCTTATCACCCTAAAAATTAGATGAGTAAGTTATTAATCATCAGATCCCTTCCCTTTACTTGATCCAAACTCCCCTACTTCTTAACTTTTGTTGCCCACAAGCTACCCATGCCGTTGCCAAATCCTTCAAGTTCTACTGAACATCGCAGCTTTGCTTTTGCAACTTCATTTCACCATAACATCGCTTCACAATTCTCTCTTGCATCAAATAGCAAATAGCTAGTTAATTTACATCATAGCAACATCAAATAGAAATTAATTTGTAATGAAAATAAAGAACTCCACATTTGTAGATGTTACATTGATGTCGGTAAGAGGGAGTGGTGTAAGGAAAAAATTGTTGAAAGGAGGAAGAGATCAAGGACCAACGCATCAAAGGCACAAAAACTAGGAGCAAGCAAAAGTGTTAGCTTTCATATAATGCAAATGTGTTGAACATGCAACCTAGAAATTACTAATAAATCCATGAATGCACATGGTGCTTGCTGCATAACGTTGGAACATGTAGACAAACTTTAGAAAATTGTCCATGCCAAAGTTTCTCAAAATGGAAAGATGTGCAAAGACAAATGGAATGGTCTAAATTCATATTATAAAAAATTGTCAAATTATCACAAAGGAACAAGCCATCACATGTCATTTTGGGAGATGATTACTAAGGAGTGTGATCGGTATCATTTGTCAAGACAATTCAACAAGGAGACAAAGTGACTGAAGCATTTCAAGGTGAGTAGATTATCAATCCTCCAATTCACGTGAATGATTTACAAGCAGAGGGGGATGGAAACTTTGTTGTGTCAATGTTTGAACCAAATACACTAAAGGAACGAGATTTTGCATAACATTGATCTTTCAAAAAAAAGTTTCTTAGTGATGATTACACAATTAAGGAGCAACTTCCAAATGAACAACAAGTTGCATGTGCTCAGGAAAGGACTAATGTTGTGAACCTTGATGAATTTGCAAGCAGTTCTCAACATTTCTTGGTTTTCATCAATTTATTAGACACTATAAATGCATCTATAGCTTGCACTTAACAACTTCTGACAACAACTCCTAGAAACACATGAGTTAAACATAAGTGGTCAAATATGTTCTCACCAGTAATTGATGCAACAAACAAAAACATAAAGGTTGTAATGGAAGCGATGGATTGCATAAATCTCATGCAACTTGAAATTGAAAACTGTCGCATGAAGATCTAGGATTACACAATCAAAGATTAGTTGAAATATTATAAGCATTGAAAAAAAAAAAATCCACAAGACAAGCAAGGATATGGTCATTGTTCTTTTTCATTTCAGCAATGCAATGTGTCATGTGTTCATTCATGACAAGTCATTGTTGCTTGTGCCCTTACACTTTGAATTATATTCATCACAAGAAGATGAGGGAACACAAAAGGAGGTAATGTTAGAAACAAACCGAACTTTTCATGGCAACAACTTGACATGGTGGTAATAACATGGCAACAATACCAACAAAAATAAATAGCAAATTGCAAATTTGAAACAACCTACAAACGATTCATTCATGAAGATGACAAAAAAAAACTAGAATTTAGGTTGATTTTTGGTGTTGTAAAGTAAAATCATGATTCAAAAGAATTCAATTACCTTTGCAGGGCCAATTTTTGAGGTACTGTTCCAAAACAAGTCATTGATCTACTCATGAAATTTCAAAATCTTACAACTCTAGTTCAAGGTCATTCTCAATAGCATGTTTTGCACAAATCCATTGATCATTAGCTTTTCTCCTACAACATACATTCACATTGTTTGCATCATTCTCCAACTTTAACCAAGTCATCAAAATCTCAATATCTTAGTCCTTCCCATCCAATATTATGTTGTAAAGGTTGCAACGACACACCACAACATTAGGTAGAAGTAAAATGTTCAAGTTACTTTTCAAAAACAATTATTTAAAATTCTATTTTTCAACGAAGTAAAGATTGCGATGATGAAAAAGATGGAAGATCACAAGTTTTTTGCCAAATGGGCTAAACAGTTGGGCATGTTGTGTAAATTATAGCCTTAAGTCCTTGAACAAAGGTACGTACCTTTGAAGTACTAACCCTAAAGTAATTAACTAAAGGGCCATCTATGAATAGCGACAACCTAACAATGGCAGCTATCACCATAAAATTTTTGGTAACCCTCAACTTTAAGTCATTTTTACTACTTCACTAATTTTTTTATTATTTTTGTCACTAACCTGCCCCTTTATATGAAGGGACCTTAAGAGTGGGAAAGAGATTATGCCTACTTAATTTAGGTGTAAGATCCATCTCACTTTTATGGATGAGGCATGATGGTAGCTGTCATCCCCCTACTCGTGATCTATGTATATCATAATACCTTAGCATATTCAATACATATTTGTTAAATAATTTTGAGATTTTCATATTGAAAAACACAACATTTTTCAAGATTCAATATTTTCGTTCACAAAATTTTGTTATTTGAAATATACTCACCTTGGGGCTTCACCTGACCCTTAATTGATCTTTTAACATAAAGGTCTCCATGTGAAGCCCTAAGGTGGAACACCATCATTGAATTTGAATACCACACTACCTTGGCAACTTTGAGACTATTAAACCCTAAACCCTATTTCTGAAGTTTTCTACATAGGGTTTAGGGTTTAGTAAAGATCAATAACCTACCTGGATGATAATTGAGTCATCCAGGTAGGTTATTAGATTTTTGAAAATTCAGGACTAAGCGGTTATAAAGAAGTAAATAAATAACCGAGTAATAGGTCATTAATGCCCGGGATATAACCGGTCTGACACCGGGGTCTAAACTCGATAACCGGCCAACACTGGTTTTAGCGAATGCAAAAGACGAACAAAAAGAAGAAAAAGGAAAAACAAAAGTGTTGTTCCCGCGTTCCCTCGTTCTCTCGTTCCCAGCTTCGTCTCTCTCTCTTTCTCTCGCCCCCCCGAGGAGGACGAGGACACGGAGGACGGGTGTGCGTTTTTCGTCATGGTTGTTTTCGTGTATAGCAGCTTTTCCCCTGCTCGACTGCAGCACTGCAAATCAACAGAAGAAGAAGAAGAAGAGTTTCAGCTGCTTTCTTTTGCTCTGCATTGTGCTTACAATACAAGAAGGACCAGCGAGTAGAACAACAAAGGTTTACTTTCTTTGATTGTAAGTTTTCTTTTTCCGCCTTGTGTGTTGCTGTCGTGTTTTTGCTTTGGTATTTGTTTTGGTCACTCCCTATTTTTCATTCTTTTGTTTGTTTTGTTTGTCTGTCTTCGGCAACAACGAGGATACATTTTCTTTTTTCTTCTTCTCGTTTGTTGCATTTCATCATCCCACAGCTTCTTCTTCTTCTTTGTTTTTGGTGCTGTTTGTTTTCGGAGTTTTGGAAAAAGCACACTATTGCGTGCTGGATGGTAAAATAATGTATGTTGGAGTTTGAACATTTTGCATGCAAATCGTGTGCTTCTTTCTTTGTTACTCTCCTGAAAGAAGTTGCAAGATAGCTGTTGCGTCTCCTCCATTTTTGGTCAAATTCTTTTTTTTTCTCTCCTTCCTTGTGTCTGTCCCTGTTGTTCTCCTCTTCGCTACTGCAAGCTCGGGTTGTAACTGACCTCCGGCCCGCTGTATTGCTCTCTCTCTCTCTGTGGTGCTGTTGTGTGTACAGAAAGTGAAGTGCAGCTGTGCTGTTCTCGGTTCTTACGTTTCTGAAGGTAGGAATGGCGAGAGGACTACCTTAAGGAGGCAGGTGATGGCGAGGAAACCAACTCCCCGTCGAAGCTTTTACTCCTACAATATACCATGGCGTCGTCATCAACAAGCCCGGTTCTGTTCCATTGAGAGGACTCCGCTGAAAGTCTTCTTCGACTGGCAGCAGCAGTAGTGGTAGTAGTGGCGCTGCAGCATTCACCAATACGACCAGCAGCATCGCTAGCTCGCGTCCAGTGACCACCTACTTCCGTGTTTTCGTTCGTCTTCATTTCCCGTGGTTACAACAACATCGGTGCTAAGTACGACTGGTAAGAAGAAGAGCTTCTCTCTCTCTCTATCACGCGTGACGACTCTCTCTCATTCAGATGGAACGCCCTGTGGAACCATATAGGATAAGTCTTCCGTTTGTGAATGGATTGTGCTATAACAAAAAGTGGAAGGAAGGTACACATTTTCTGTAGAAATGAGGGAATGCAGCCAGCATCAGGGATGATGATCTTTGCATACCCTATCTTTCTTTTAGAGGAGCCACTCGCTATCTATTGTGACCTACTACAGAGTGATGATATGTACTCGCTATAAAGCTGCAAGTTGGTACAGAAAGGAGAGATATGTTCACTGTACTGCAGAGAAGGTCTTGAAAGCAGTACTGCATTTGAAATGGGTTGAAGTGGAGTCACTTTTCAAAACCCTCTTTTTTTTCTGGTTCTACAGAGCAGAAGAAATGGGCAAGAAAGGGAATTGGTTTAGTGCTGTCAAAAAAGCATTCCGCTCTCCATCAAAGGACAAGGACATTGAGAAATCTGAGCCCAAGGATCGAGACTTGCTTGGGGATATTCCTCCTCCTGTAGTTGCTGTAAGTTTTATCAGCTATACACTAAACATCTTCAGGAAGATTTCTCCATACCTGTTGTCATTTCATTTCACATCAAGGAGCTATAAAATGTTCTGACGCAATGATGGTGACATGGTCTTTCTGATGATGTGGTCACCAGAGGTGCATTTGAAGAAGATCAACTGTTGAAGGTGATACAAGAATTGCTGTTTAGTGGAAGTTGTTTGTGGTCAGTACCTCCTTTGTAAGAAGTTAAATGGGAAAACCTTATGAAGGAGACCTAGAATGGGACATATTTACCATGATTTAGTTCTGTGTGAATCTTGTGTGGCACAGGAAAAACCAAAGAATAAGACTCGAAGATGGAGCTTTGGCAAGTCATTTCACACAGATCATCATAAGGAAACTCAGGTGGACAAGAAAACAGAGGAGGACTACAAGATTGGTGGGGCCACAACATGGCCTAGTCACAATGCCGCAAATTCCCTCCACCAATCCACTCAGCAGTATTCAATATCTGTGTACATTGGCCCAGAGGACTGGGCAGCCACCAGGATTCAAACTGCTTTTCGAGGTTACCTGGTATTTACTCTTAACCTTCTCATCAAACCTTGCCTTCTGGTTGAATTTTTTGGAGGATTTGTAGAGCATACAAACTTGTACAAAACCTAGTAGTTTGGCTCAGTGTAACCTCCTGCTACATGAAGGCCATCTTTAGAGATTCTCATTCCAGTGCAATATGAAAAGTATCACTGAGAGTTGATGATGTAACAGACTACTTCAATATGAGACAGTATGGCTACATGCTTCACTAAAAGTTGGCAACCAGTAATGGTTGTGATCAATGTCAGTCATCTTTGCACCTACTTCCATTACTGTAAACTGCAGGCTCGACGAGCATTACGTGCCCTCAGAGGTCTAGTTAGGCTACAGGCATTAGTTCGAGGACACACAGTGCGACGGCAAGCAACCATCACACTCCGGTGCATGCAAGCCCTGGTTCGAGTTCAAGCCCGTGTCCGAGCCCGTCGTGTACGAATGTCAGAGGAAGGACAAGCTGTCCAACGGCAGATATGGCAACGCCGGCAGCAGCTTCATCCAAGGAAATCTGTGGTACATACTTATCAGAGTTGTTGACTATGATTTGTGACTGATTATCTTCTGCAGTGGGACAAGCAAGGTTTGAAGCCCTCTTAAAAGCTTGTCTGGCATAGACCAAGACCCAGTGCAGGAAGCTGGTGAAGTGAGTGGTTATGTTACATAGGAAGTCACTACAAGACATGTTGCTGTTGAAGGTCACTGAACATTTTGACATTCACTATTGTCCCCACCACTCTGTTTTTTCTTTGACTTGGAGTTGTGTCTCCTCTTTTTCCTGTTTGCTGATGTGTTATTAGATCTGAAATCTTGTGACCCTATTGTCAGGTCATCTCTCAATTTTAGTCAGGTTCAATTCAGAATTGTATCAAAAAGATCTTAACACTTTGTAAATGTTCTGATGACTTAAAAGAATTTTTTTGCCTGGTCCTGGTTACCTTAATCATAAGTATAGAGATTTCTCAATACTCATGAGAGTTATAAATTAAATCTTCTGATGGTCTTGCTAGATGGACAGAGTGCTTGTTTAAGCAGACCTGAGATTAATCAAGACACGGATAGCCAATTAGGCCTGAATGTTGACCTTCTTCACATCAATTTCTTTTTTCCCAGGATGGATGGCAGGATGGTGGGTGGAATGACAGCCAAGCGAGTGCACAACAGATTCAGGCCAAAATGCACTACAAACATGAGGCAGCGATGAAGAGGGAGAGAGCATTAGCATATGCCTTCTCTCATCAGGTTGTTGTGGTGCACAATGAAACTGCAGTGGTAGCATAGTGATCTGATGCTTTGCCCACATCTCCTGAAGAGTTCCTACTGTTGAGTTCCCCAGTTTCAATATCAAAGAAGGCTTAGTACATGGTGAAAGATATCATGTACTTTAAAAGCTCTTTTATGAGTTTATTCTATGAGTTCTTACCTTCAGTTTTATCTAAATCTTGCAGCAGCTTTGGAGGGCAAACCCCAAGGAGCCATCACAGATGTACATAGACTGTGAGCCTGATAAACCTCACTGGGGCTGGAGCTGGCTGGAGAGGTGGATGGCAGCAAGGCCTTGGGAGAATCGTTTATTTGACAATAATTCGGTTTCCAAGGATGTATTTGATGGCAACTCTGTGAAGAGTCTTGATGGGAATGTGGCAACTCCTGTGGGAGAGAGTGACACAGAGCCCAAGCTGAAAAACCTACTTGTTAAGCAAAAGACTCTTGTGCCTCACTCTGGACCAATTTGTAGTGAAGGCCGGACATCACACCAGGCCAGACCAGTTTGTAGTGAAAGCTGGACATCACACCAGGTTGGACCAGTTCGTAGTGAAAGCTGGACATCACACCAGGGGGTGCACACTGTACCTCATTCAAGTCATGCTGTGTCAAATGGAAACAGCCGTAGCCAAAGCCACCAAAGCTCTGTTGCTGTGCATTCAACCAGCCAAGGTGCTTTACAGTCCACTGTAGCTTCAAGTTTCAAGTCAGTTCGACCTGCTAGCCCTCGTGGCAGGGTGCGAAGGGAGGATCTTGAAGCAGCTGGGAGTACCATCTCAACTACTGCCAGATCTACTCCCAGCATGCCAATTGGAAACCCCCGCTTTGGAACACGATACAGCAAGTCAGGATCAATCCGTGATGATGAGAGCCTTGCAAGTTCTCCAGCTGTTCCTAATTATATGCAGGCAACACAGTCTGCAAGAAATAAAGCACGATCTCACAGCACCCCCAAGCAACGTCCAGGAACACCAGAAAAAGATGGGTGGTCCACTGCAAAGAAGCGCTTGTCATTCCCCATCTCTGAGGATCTGATCAGCAGCTCTGGTCCTGTGATGCGTCCATTCAAGCCCTCGGCTTATGCTCAGCACAGCCCAAGCATTAAGGGTGCTCCTGGACCCATTAGAACAGATCGGTCTTCAGTTTCTTCCCTTGGTGGCAACAACAGTAATCTTGGTGATGAGACTCCAACATCAAATGGGCACTCTATTTCAAGGCCCTACAGATTTTAAGCCATTATGTTCTAAACTACCAACATTTGCACAAATGGCTTTTATCATTTCCTAAAGGATCTTTCCTATTTACAACTTCACTTCTGCATCTCCTAAATCTCAGTGGTTGCTTTTGGATCTCATGTTGGAAAATGACATCCACTTGTCAAAGGAGATTCTTACTGTTGTGGTGGTGGTGGTTTGCAGTCCAAACATACCTTGTCGATTCACTACTGAATAGAGGGGATGCAGGCTGTGAAGTGTAATGGTATGTAAAAAGTGCTAACCTTTCTGCTTCCAAACTCTGAAAGAAAAAGCATCAGCCATTGCTCTTTCTAATGACATGGACTGGAGTTTTCAATTGAGCTTAAAACTGCCTTGCAGTTCTATCTATGAAGTCAGAAGTTAAAACCATTTGAGATCCTACAAGACTCAGGATTGTGAGGGTAGGTATATCATGCAAAAGGAATTATGTTCAGAGCTTCAGACAGCATGCTTGGTTTGGGGAATGGATTGCAATGTGCATATTCTACGTATATATAAGTAAACAGAACTTCATAAGGAGTTCACCACACAGGCTGCAAGATCTGGTGAGGTGCCTTTCCTACCTTGGAGCATTGCTACTATCTTGATCAAATTGAAATCAAATTTCTGTGGTTGTTGCAATTTTAAAACAGGTGTTATGCAATATGAATAGAGAGTTTAGGGTTTCAAGATTTTATATGCCATATTTCCTTATGGCTTTTCTGGCTTATTCAGTGGGCACGAGGAGTGGGAGTTTTGGAGAGTTATTTTTTTAAGCTTGTTGAAAGGATGGTTGTTTGATTGTGTGTTGATGACCTTCAATGCTGAACTATGATTTTAAGTACATTTGTGAAAATCAAAACTGAACCTCAAGAAGTTTTTTTTACTTTTTCCTTGAATTTTTATGTATGCTTTTATTTCATTTTTCTTCCTCTCAAAACTACAAGAAAAGCATTAAAACAAAATCTGTCATTTTTTATGAAGGGTAAAATGACAAATTGAAATACTGGATGAGTATTGGTACTGTATTGGTACATGCTCAACTGTGGTGTACACTGTACACTGTGAACTGTGTGGTACTGGAGAGGAATGAATGTCAGGTTTGGTGGATGATGAGTTTACAAAATCTATCATCTATATGTTTTGGGAAAAAGATCTTAACTCTGTAATGGGTTAAATTTGTAAAATCAATAGGACAAAAAATAAGCATAACCCATTTTCCCTGAAATATCATTTTCTTTGATGGGAATGGCATTTATGTCTCTTGTTTTCTTCTCTTTTTTTACCTCAAAATAACAAATCTTGTTTAGTAGCAACAAAAGGAGATATCACTTTGTTTCCCATGGTTGAATGGCTTTTTATCACTAGAGGGAAATTCATCTCCATTTAGGAACCATTAGCTTCTTCTAATGGCAATAAGAAGTGGAATGTTTTCACCCTCCCCCACCCGGCCCGCCCAAAATTTGATCCTTACACATTTTGATGGTTTTCAAGGACCCATTGACAAGTGGGTATTAGAGCATCTCCAATAGCATCTATAAAATGCACTAAACTGAAAATTTTGGATGAAATATAACAATCAAATTTCATGAATTCATTCAAACATTGCTTTGAGCCTTTTTTAAAAAAAAATTCACACATTTCAACACCTCGTGGAAGAATGCAATAAATAAGAAATGATTAATGTTCACTATTTTTTTATTGACCAACCATAATGACTGGCCTAGGTGATGACATTTGAATTATCTCTCACTTTATATTGTCCATTTTTTTTGGGTTTATGAGTGCAAATAGTGAAAACATTTTATTTATGTTTTGAATGTGAACGAATATTGATTGAGGCTCATCAAATTGTGGGTGTGCTGGAAATGCTCTTGCAACATGGCCTATTGGTGAAGAGTGAAGAGCTTGCAATTAATTATCAAATATCTAGGACTGTTTGGCTAGATGCTTATCTACTAAATATTAAATAGATAGTGAGAAAATATTAAAAATAAAGTGATCCAATGAACCATTGGAGGATGCCTATTGAGAATATTACAATGGCCTTTTCAAAATATATTAGATGAACTATTATTGTTCAATGGTGTAAAATTTATGTGAATTGATAAATATGCCCATGTTAGCAATGTCATGCAATAATGCCCATGACAAGAAATGGTCTAAGATTTAAATGGTCTATCATTTTATTCAATTCACTTTTTCAATCTTGCAAGAGGAATTAACATTACACCTCAAATGTGCTAAATATTGATAGAGGTTCAAATGGGGGTTATTGCTGGGCATTCTCTAACATTCCCTTAGTCTTGTGTCAAACTAATGGGCTGAACCAAAGCACATCCATCATTTATTGATGGAGCTATAGGTATAATATAAGGTGAAGCCGTAAGTTGGGGGCATTTACAAAATAAGGGGCTTAGGATGAGGTGATAGGCATCTGGCCCTGCATTTTGGGATTGTCCTCCACCCAAGGGCTTTGCCCCTTGTAAAGCACAAGGAGAACATTGTCATGAACTTAAACTTCAACATAGTTTGTGAGCTAAACAAGGGGGAAGCTTTTTCACTTTTTACCAATGTTAATAAGTTCTAAGATTTAAGCATGTTCAAGTTCAAGTTATAAATTGTGTTCTAGAATCCCTGGATCAAAGGTTTTGAGTTTTGTTCGAACCACCATTGGAACCCAATCAGGTAATTGATCTTTTTAAAATTCGAATTAGAACGTGAATTAAGGGTGTTGTCTATTTTAAATAGGTTTAAGTTCTTTAAGTAAATTTATTACAAAAATTATAAAATTAATTGTACATAATTAATGTTACATTATCTCTATTTGAATTGTCAACACTAGTTGAATAAACTAATCTTACACCCCCCCCCCCCCCCCCAAAATATTTTAAATCATATAAAGTGAAGAAAAAGCACAA
>Ga0116231_10010556_pt1 | contig 14794 bp, 13 predicted proteins | sample S1TSphgellanicum_2_FD_89695 | JGI IMG/M metagenome (GOLD analysis project Ga0116231, IMG submission 89695) | Host-associated microbial communities from peat moss isolated from Minnesota, USA - S1T2_Fd - Sphagnum magellanicum MG | ecosystem: Host-associated > Plants > Peat moss > Unclassified...
AGAAAAAAATGCTCACAACGCAGATCCCCAAAAACACATTCTTCACACACTTCTCTTCTAAAAATCTTCTTCTTCACAAACCCTTAAAAGGGTAGTAGTAGTAGTAGTTCTAGTAGTAGTGGGCCTAGATCATCAGTCCACACAAAATGGGTTATGTGGGGACGACGGTTCTTGTCGTTGCGAAACTTCCTTCCTTCCCGATGGTGACAAAAACAACCATCGTCTTGGATCAGAAACAAAACTACAAAAGCTTCCTTCAAATCTCAAATGTGGGCTTTCAAAGCTTCAAAAATTTTGTACGCTTCGAAGCTGCACACAATTTGCTTGTTCTCCGATTTGGATTTGCTATCTGTGGCCAACACAGATAGACAACAGACACTCTTGGAAGACAGGTCCATAATATATAGGATGGGAAACGAATGACCAGCAGTTCTCAAAGAGGTGTGCCCGTGGTTCTCGAAAATCCAAATAAGCGGCTGAGAAGTTGCCTGAAACGGAAAGGAGACTAATGTCTAGCGGTTCTCCATAATAGACAAACAAACAGACACCACATTTACTTTAATATATAGGATTTAATATAACAAAACATATGGCATGTGAGGCTAGATCATATAAATCAACAAAAATAAAAGAAATTGAATCCATGTCCAAAGGCTTGGGTGTTTTTGATGAGAAAAGATTATCAATTCTTGTATAAAAAGGAAATAACATTGTTTTAAATTTCTTAAGGAAGGAGCTTCAAGAACCTAAGATATTTTTAGAATTTATACATAGTGATGTATGTGGACTTGTAAAATTTTATTTTTCAAGGTGCCCTTACTTTGTTATGTTTATGAATGATAAATTCCAATGTACCAAAATTTACTTTGTTAAAAAATAAAGTTGAAGTCCTTTTAAAATTTCAACAATATAAAGCAATAGTTAAAAACCAAGCAAAGAAAAAGATAAAAATGTTGGGATGTGATAATGGGGGTAATCTAACAAGTTTAATATCTTTTGTCAAAACTATAGTATTTGGCATCAATTTACAACACCCCATACCCCTAAAAAAGAAGGAATTTGTGAAAGAAAAATCCTACATTAACATGAGTAATCTTATTACACTTTTTCATTTTCTCTTACCAAAGTCCTACTAGAGCAAAACTTTAATGATTGCAAATTACCTTTAGAATAGATGTCCAACTAAAGCCTTATTAAATAAATATAAGCCTTTATGAATATGGCCATTAATTTGGCCTACTTTTACACATTTAGGATTTTGTGGATTCACTATATGTGTTTTAGTCCCCAAAAAATCGAAGCACAAGTTAGAATCACATTCCCATGAGAGCATTTCTTTGGATATAATGATCAACCCAATGCATATAGACTTCAAGTCAAGTTAACAAAACAACTTATTATTTTTAGAAATGTCACTTTTGATTAAACTAATTATATGTATTTTACCACATAAAGACATGTTTGTAGAGGAAGTCAACGAAATTAATTATCTCATTCTAGATAATTTTTTTCTCAAAAGTTTAATAGGACCAACACATTTCATAAGTTCAACTCCAATTTTGAATTTATATTCTTGAAGCCCATCTATCCCTATAATTCCATCAATTAGTTATTTTAGACAATCACCTCTAAACGAACCAACAATATTAAATAAACCATTAATCAACATTAACAATTCCACATATCAAAATAATTCCATAACAATCCCAAATCTCAATGTTGTTGAAGGAAATTCCATATTAAGTGTCCACGATAACAATGATCACAATGAAGTCCAATTATGCCTAGAGGGTTAACATCACATGAAAGAAGCCACTTAAGACAAGTTACACAAACTTCTAAACATACACAAAGAGTAATTAAAAAGCCCAATATATTCATAAAATGAAGGGTAGTTTAAAACTAGGTTCTAACAAAAGTCCTAAAGCTTTATTACATGACCAAAGTTTAACACACATAGAACCTACCAACATATAAAGAAAGCCCTTAGTCTCTCAAATGCTTCACATTAGGAAAAAAACATTTAATCATAACTAGATTCCCTGAAGAAAAATAAAACATGAATCCTTACTTTTATTCAAGGATAGAAAACCTTTCACAAGCAAATGGATTTTTGAAATAAAATACAAATCAAAACTCAAATGGTAGTATCAATAAATATAAAACACACTTTGTGGCAAAATGGTTTACACAAATTGCAAGTTTAGACTTGGGAGAAATATTTTCCCCATTTGTAAAAATAAATTCCATACATATATTATTAGCATTAGATGCACACTTTCATTTTGAAATTCATCGATCTAATGCCAAAACAACCTTCTTATGAGGCATTTTATGTGAAAATATTCACTTGAAATTCCTAAAGGTTTAAAACCCTCAAAATTTGACAAACCTAGTGGAGGAAGAAGAGGAGATGAAAACACCATTGCCATTAGCATTTGAAGATGGAGAAGACTTAAAAAGCACAAATGAAAAATCTTGTGGGTCATGTAGCCAAGTCATTGTCGAATCATGACATTGAAAGGAAAAAGGGTCACCATCATATGTCTTTGATCGCAAGCACCCATAGAAATGAGGATTGTCAGGAAAGTTGTGAATAACCTTTTATTTGTAAAATATTGAAAAGGAACGAGAAACAACATATGACATTGTTGAGTAGAAGAATTTAAAGTCTATTGAAGTTGTTTCATAATATTGAATTTTAATTAGTGGAAATGTTCAACACATGATTATAAGGAAAATAGTTGTGCAAATACATGTATCAAGGAGTTTTATAGTCCTCCAAAGACACCAAAATAGAAAGCGAAGGTGGTGTTAAAGCTTTGGATTTTGGTGATATGAAAGTGGAACACGCAAAAAACATGTTGAAACTGATTGACACGATCGTAAACATAATCACAATGGAAACAAAAAAATTGAGGATAAACATGAAGGATAAGAAATGCAAGAGCACATAGACACAATTTCCATCCATTGTCAAATTGTCCAAAGACAAAAACAATTTATAAAAAAAAAGTGATTATTTAAACCTTGACCATAGAATGATCTTCATGAGGGCTTTTCTTTTGCATACAATATATTTGCATACCACGATTAGTCATGAAGATTCCAATTTGAACTCTATAATAATCTTTGAAAAATTTGAAAACATTTGGACAAGTTTTTGTTACAAGCATTAGAACACAAGTCATTAGTCTTCCTTCAAAGAAATATGTGAAGGCACTATGATAAGGACAATGAAAACATTAACACATTCATGTGACCCATCTAGTTTTAGTGGGGTTTGTATTGAAATGACTATCCCAACACTACACTAATAGAAGCCAAGCCCAGCAGACCACCAACATGCATAATCTTTTTCTTTATGTTGCTCCTATTATTTGAAAATATTGTTAGAATAAAACAATGACAACAACAAAAAGGAGCATATCTCATCTATGGTCCGTGGTTCACTAATCTCATGCATTGTATTTTCACTACGTATTTGCACTAACTCACTCCTTTGTTGCCATAGTTGAAACTTTTAGTATATGAAAAGGGTCTATCAACAAACCCTTTTCGTGCATAAAACATCGCCATGACAATGACACTGCATAGAGACAATGTTTCAATGACAAATATAGTGAGGAGGGACAAGCCCCGTGGAAGTTATTTTGACATGCTAAAAAATGCTTTCTGGATCATGTAAGTTATTGTTCCTGTGACATCATTATGACATCAATAAACAAGACTTCTTGAGCCCAATGAGAGACCAAAATACAATATACGAAAGAAAAAATGTGATGATGCTTTATAAACTGCTGATGGATCATTGATTTATGACAATTGAAACCATTAAAATCGCTTCTACTATCAAATTTCAATTGAAATTCTCTTTGAAATTGCCCAAGAAGAACAACCATATGATTGAAATCATCCCAAAGACGACAACCACATGAAAAATTATGCAAAGTATCCCATATACCAGCTCCTCAAATCCTTTGTCACTGGAATTACCTTCAGAATTTCACAAGGGGGAAGATGATTGCAGTTGCAATCTAAACTGCAAAGATCGAGGGAAAGATCATCACGGCGGCTGCCAGAAAATAGAGAGAAAGAAGGCCAAAAAACAAAGGAGGAATCACGGCTGCAAGCTTCTTCTAGACAAGAGCTTCACTTAAAATCGGCCGTTGGATTCATGTGGAATAACTGACGTGTCAGAATCTGAAATAAGATAAGGCAAAATCGGATCGGGAGCCAAGATCCGGCCAATCGTGTATCAGTTTCCATGGCCGTCAGATGATACAAAAATCTGATGTGGCAGCATCGTGGCTCTCCAATAGATACCATTCTCTACACACCGAGAAGCCAGCAGGGTCGTCGTCGGTCCCTGCTTTCTCCAAGACTGTTTTTGAGTCTCATCGATTTTGCGGTTTTTACATAAATCCTCGCAATCTTTGTTGTGATCAGATCGAGTCCGGAAGTTGTTTTTCTGTTTTGATCTCTTGTGTTGTGTGGTGTTGATTTTTTTTTTTTTTGGTGCAGGTTTCTGAGGTTTCAACAAGGAGCTTGACACTAGTGAAGTGAGAACCCCAAACCCTTCCCCTTATTTGTTTGCTCAAATGTTTCTGTTAAGATGCCAGCCCCCGGCGCTGGAGGAGGGCTTCTGCACGAATATTCACAGAGAATTGAGAAGCAACAAGTCCCTTGGAAAATTTGGCATATACATGTGGTGTGCCCAATGTAGGGTGGTGCGAAGTGCAAACCCTAGTTGGCAGGCTCTCGGGTTTCAACTAGAAGGCTCGCAGAGAACTAAGAGCAAAAAGACGAGTTATCTTTTGATGAATTGTGTGGTGTGATGTAGCCGATGTGCAGATTTTAGGGTTTCGACAAGAGTTTGCATGTAGATGTGGTATTGATCTTTGTGCAGGTTTTCAACAAGGGGCTTGACAGTAGTGAAGTGAAAACCCAAAACCCCCCTCCTCATTTTGTTGGTCATTTCTGTTATGATGCCAGCTCCAAGGCTGTAGTAGGGTTTCTGCAAGAATATTCGGAGAGAATTAAGACGCGAAAAGTCCCTTAGAATTTGGAATACACATGTGGTGTGGCCAATGTGCAGACTCTAGGGTTTTAAGTAGAATGCTTGCAGAGAAGTAAGAAGCAAAAAAGACAAGTTATTTTTTTAATGAATTGTGTGGTATGATGCAGCTGATGTGCAGGTTATAGGGTTTGAGAAGCAAAATCCCATTACTGCATATTTGGGAAGAGTATAGACGGAAAATGGCGAATGTTTCAACTCCAAATCAGTGCACCCTGCAGCCATGTGGTGTAACTTTGTGCTCATCATTGAACAGGCGAAGCATTCACACCACAAGGTTGAGAGCCATTCCTCTGGTGCGGCCCTGTGGCATGATTAGGGTTAGGGCAGTTGCGGAGGGGGAGCCAAAACCAGTAATCAGGCGCAAGAGAACTGCTCCTTACCCATCTCCTGATGCTGCCCCTAAGCCTGACGTTGATGAGATTGTTCCGACAGTGATGGTGGAGGACTATGGTGTTTCAGTAGAAGGTGTGGCCAAGGTTGATAGGGAAGGCCCATCTGCACGGCCTTCTTGGGGGTGAGAATCTTTTTTTTTCTTTACGTGGTTTCTTTCTTTTTTGTGAAGCAGCATTTCCTTCCTTACCTTGAAACACTTAAAACAGAGAGATCCTTGGTTTGAAGCAAGAAAGACAACTACAATGGCACCAATCAAGTGGTGCAAGTCATCACTGTGTAGGGATTCAAGACACCAGCATGATACCTACAAGCTGAAAACTGTAGGATTGCACTCAGTAATGAGTTGCATGGGGGCTTAGCATGCATCCTTTAAATTGCATGTTGTGGGGCCTAGCAAGTGATCAGACATCCAATTGTTGTGACCTTTTTAGGGCCATTTCTCTAATAATTGCAGGACCCATGACAGACATGCAATTGCAATTTTTGAATTCCACTCTTGCTCTAAGAATGCAAGTTTAGTGCATACAATCAGCATTCACAAGGTTATGACTGTGCTCATTCTTCTGGAGATTGTTTTGGTTTGCTGTACTGGTACAACAGTTGCCTTCAAAGTGCTCTTGTGGAGTTTTCTCTGCAGTTTCGTAGATATGTTTTCCAGCACCTAAAGTCGATTACTGCATCCAATTGGTCACCAGTGGTGTGCTTAGAGGATATGTTGAAGGTGTAGGAGGCTGAACTACTAGCCTCTATGTAGACCTCTCTGTGCCTAAGTTTGAGATGCTTGCTTGTATAGGGGCAAGCTAAAATTAAATGAAGCTTACCCCCTTAAGCTTGGTGCAGCTTGAATGAGGATACAATTGAATTTTTTGATTAGGTGTTTCTCTTAAGTGATAGCCAAGATCATGACTGAGTCTTGGCACTGATGCCAGAAATACAAAAGAAACTAAAGGATGCAGACTATTGGATGATTTTCTGCCAAAAAGCTTTAGCAGATTATTACATACTCATCTACCCCCCATTTTAAGTCCTTATCTAGACTTTCTTGGATTTAAAAGGAGGACTTTTAACCTTGTTCTGGATTTCTTAATCATGACTATGGAGATTTCTCAATGCTCATGAGAGTTATTATCTACCCTCCATTGGGAGCTGATGAAGTCTGTGGGGAGTAATGGCAGCTAGTCACTGCCGTTCATGATGGTGATTATTGTCTGATACTGTGTGAGTAACACTCACAATGTTATGACTGTACTCATTCTGGTTCTGCTGGAACTGACATAATGCTTACCTTCAATGTGCTATTTTGGAGTTTTTCCTGCAATTTCATAGATATATCTTCATGCAGTTTTCACTACTTAGACAATGTGCTGTGAATGCAGGAGGGTAGGGTTGCTAGCAGGTGGTGATGTGGTTGCACTCCTATCTTTTGCAGTTATTGGTCGTTTTAGCCATGGCATCACAACTTTGGACTGGGATGTTGTCCGCACTGCAGATCCTTTCATTGCAGGTCTGTAAGGTTTCTGATCCTAAAGTCTAGTTGACTTTGATAACAGTCTGTTCAAAACCTGTTAGTTTTGTTTTTGGTCTTTTTCTCTCTTGTCAGTAAGGTTGGGTCTCCTCTTTTTCATGCTAGTGATTGGTTGCTGTTATGCCATGAAATGTGAATTATCCATAACCTTATTATTGGGTCATCTCTCAATTCTTTTCAGGTTGACTTCCAATTGGAAGTATGAAGTAATTCTCAGAACTTATAAAGATAATTGCTAGCAGTCTATATTGAACCATTCAGTTTTCCTTACAACCATGCATAGTTGCAAGTGTTTCACAAGGATTCTTACCTGATTGTAAGGTTGCTGCTTCTGTTGCTTGGTGATGACAAAACTATGTGATTTGGTGAACTGGAATAAACGACCATCAGTGTTTTGCATTATTCTTGCATTCAACTTTCTAACTGTCCACAGCACCTAGTCAATTATTGACGTTTACAATTGATCTTTTGTGATGTTCCACATCAACTTCAAAGGATGCAAATGTGTCTTGCTGCAGGGTGGCTGTTGGGGTCATATTTTTTGGGGGGGTTTGGACCTGAAGGACAAGGTCTAAATGGTGTACCTTCTGCAGCATTGGCTGCTATCAAATCATGGGCAGTTGGCATTCCTGTAAGACACATATTCATTCCACCTGATCTCAATTTCACACTGGAGCATTGAGTTCTCAAGTTGATGTTATATATTGAGCTTTTGGTTAAGGTGAGCTAATTTGAAACTAAGGTGGTGCAATTGGGATGGGGTGAACAGCTGGGGCTTGTGGTGAGGGGGCTTGCAACTGGCCATGTGCCCCCACAACCATTTATATTGGTTTCTCTGGGCAGTTTGTTTTTTCTTATGGTCGGTTGGCGAACTGTGTTCACACTGGTTTTTCCCAATGATGACAATAGTTTGCAGAAAAGGACAGGCAACAGGCAAGGTGGTGTGTTTGAGTTTTTTGAGGTACGGCTCTTTCCATGGATTCTTTGTTCTATTTCCTTTCAAGGCATGTAGAGCATTTGTCAATGATGATGATGATGGTTGTCCTGTCTGATGTAAAGAATGTTGTATGTGTTGCAGCTTTTGACGTCGCTTGTCAGGAGATGGTAGCAAATGGGAGCTGTTTGAGATGATGTTTTCTTTTCCTGATCAGCACTAGCACTTGTCAACCATTGCATTAAACTTGTTTTGAAGATGGGATACATAGCATTTGAGCTAATTTTTTGAGACACCAGTAAAGGATGACAACCACAGAGTGGATGGACAATCTTGACATCAGAACATGGTAAGAGTGTATAGAACATGCTGTATCGGTATTGTAATAGCTTTTCCAGGTTCCACTAATGGCTACGAGATTCAGACACAAAGTAGTGTGAGTACAGGAACTGCTTCTTATTCACTGCAATCAGCTTCTCCAATCTGAAAGTTGACATACATGGAGAGAATGGCATCTGTTTGAAATGTTCAAGTAGTCTGCTTTTTAAGAAATGGCAATTGCTCGTTACTCTATCCGTAGTCACTTCATATTATACAAAATTTTATGTATTATGTTCACAATCTTTCACAGGGATCCTGCCTGTGAATTGTAGTAAGCTAACAAGCTGTAGTAAGCTAACAAGCTTTTCATGACCTCCTCTCAAATCTCAAGGTCTGTAGTCTGTACTTGCTGATTAAGCAGGTTTCCATGCCCCTCTTAAATAGCAGAAATTGGTGGATTTAGGTTATGACCTACCTGTGCTACTTTGTGACCTACCTACAGACATTCACAGAAGGGAATGGGCCCTAGAGGGTGCATTTCTCCTAGTTTGTCATTAAACTTGGGCTCTCAAGGAGGGAGAATAAGGGCTTGCACGCTCTAATACATTTAAACAAATGTAGCATTCAACTGAGGGGGAATTTAACTACTTTGTGTTGAATTGTTTACAAATTAATTCTGCACTAAACTTGTATAAACCGTTTTACCAAGTTCCGAATTCATCATGAGGTCTTGTATGTATTTTTTTGGCCTCTTGCCAAGTCCTAGCCAATTGGACACTCGTTATCATTCCACAAGTTTACTTCAATACTGTACCCACTACAGTCATTGGCTTGGAGCAGATTTGGAGTTCAGTTCTCCAGTTTTTCAGCTGTACTACTTTTAGATTTTCTTTGCTTTTGAATTTTCCTTTTGGGAATTTATTGAATGCTGAACCTTAGTGGTAGGTATAGTATCTTACTTGTGCTTTATGTGGTAGGTAAGGCCCTCAGATGGGGCATGTTACCAGAATGAGGAGTTTGCCCAGGGTGGAGCAAATGATGGATTCAAATCCTGGTTACGCCCCTGACTGAGGGCCTTAATGTGCATGAAGAACTGACAAGGAACCTTATGAAGTGTAAGAACTGTTCTACAAACGTAAGATGCCTGCCTCACAGTGGAGGTTAGCTTACCTTCTTTCTAAGTGCCCTCCAACTACACTAAGAAATTTTTGCCAGGTCTTTACATGGCACATACGCCTTCTTCTCTGTTAGACCTGATTTTCACATTAGTCAAACTTTACAGCTTTGGGCAGGAGTCACAACAGCTGTTCATGAGTATGGACACCTTATGGGGCAAAGAGAGACAGGGACATAGAGAGAGATGGATTGCACAGAAGCATCAGATTTGTCAACATCAAATTTCCACATCATGATGCCCAGTTGTTTTGACGATGATGTAACTTTCCTTGAACTAGATCTTGTATCCTTGAAGAGAAACCAAGCCTTCTCCAATGAGGTTCAGAACCGATTGGACCACTGTTAAGTCTTGGTCCACTGGTTTAACTTGGCGGTAATCTCACATGGATAAATCTCATTTATGCTCGAGGTTTGATTACCACAATCCTGTTTTTCGACCACTTTCACAGAGATTTAAACGTTGTTAGCAGAAGGCAATGCTAATGGGAAGGAGAATGATTTCTAAATCTGATCAATGTTTGATTATCCAGCGTGAAGAATGGCATCTCATCTGCAATATTTGTATTGATTGTTTTCCACAAAATTTGACAAGAGATGGGCCTGGTGGAGTCATGCTGCTAAATTTGCCATGAGACAACAGGAGCAACAACATTAGCAGAGCATAATTTGTGAAGCTTAGAACAGTGCTAGATTATAAGACTTGGTGGAGCTCTTGCTTTTGCTTGTGACTCACTCTCCAACTCATTGGCAGCTTCTGTATTTCCTGGAAGCTCCTCCTCCTCAGGTTGCTGCTGCAAGAAAGCGACCAACTTGTCCATCACCATGTCAGGATTGTCCTTATCAAGAATCAGAATTTCACTTATTTGGGCAGGTGTGACCTTGTGTTTGCCTTCAACTAACAAACTCTCCACAGTGGGAAACAATGGATGGGTTTCAATCATCAAGTAGTTGCGAACAAGGATCTTGAAAGCTGGAAAAGTGCAGTAAGACATCTCGATGTGCATATCCATTCGCCCCGGCCGCAGCAATGCATCGTCAAGCTTCTCAATGTGGTTGGTGGTGAAAACCAGGATGCGCTCATCACCACAACAGGACCATAACCCATCAGTGAAATTCAACAGCCCAGAGAGTGTAATGCGACTGCTTTCATCCTCTTTGATCATATTCAGCTCCTCTGCAGTGAGTGCATCTTTGTCGCTGCTATCTTTTCCTCTTTTTGAGCTTGATTTTGGTGACCGCTGACCAGAGAGATTGATGGAGCAGTCAATGTCTTCGATCACGATAATAGACCTATTTGTTGTTTGGATGAGCAGCTGTCGGAGCTCTGTGTTGCTGAATACCTGAACTCTCGACAAGAATAAAAACAAGAGTGAGTGAAATTTAGATGGGTCCATTCCTTGAGTTCCTATTGACTAGTTTCAGTGGGTTGTTCATGAAGGTGGTCTTTGCGAGATCTGCATAGAAATCTTCAAAGAACCCACAAATTTTTTACCTGAGTAAGCTCAAGATCATACACATCATACTTGAGGAAGTTGGCCATAGCAGCAATCATGCTAGACTTGCCAGTGCCTGGAGGGCCATACAGCAAGTACCCACGCTTCCAAGCACGCCCAACTCTCTCAAAGAAATCCTTCCCTTCCATGAATGACTTCAAGTCTCCCTTGATGCGAGCAATATTGGCAGGTTCCATGGCCAAGGTGTTGAAGGTTGAAGGGTGTTTGAATGGCACCGACTGCCACATGTGTCTGCCTCCAGAGAAGATGGACGATGTCTTGCCATTTGTGTACAGCTGCATCTCTCTGCATACCCATGACAATTTTACAAGAAGCTCTCAGACATGGACTCGGGCAATGAGAGTAGTAGCTGGAAACAATTTCTTTGTGTCTGGAAGTTTGTTCTAGAGCAGCATCAGGATTGTCTCAAAACACTTTTGCCGATTTTGTAACAATGAAAAACTATACCTGTTCTGGTGTTTGTACAAGATAGCTCTAGCATTGACATGATCAATATAGCGAGGGATTATACAGTCGCGGTCACGCTTGTGGATCTTGAGTGTATATGAACGCTCTGAGACTTCTTGTGATCCTCTCCCCCGAATACTGTCTCCTTGCACTTTATGTACATCGTGTTTCCACCACAGTGTCTTGCCCTCAAATTTGTCCACCAGGCTCTGACCCGCTGCACATGTCAGAAAATAAAATAAAATTGTAGCCCACAAAAACACAAAAAAACCATAGCTCTCAAAAATTGCCCACAAAAAGCACAAAAAACCATAGCTCTCAGTAGTAGTGCAGTGAACATAACTCTGGATGTCCAGCTGCTATTCCTGAGCCAAAAAACACATGTTTTGAGATGAACCCAAAACACAAACACCTATGTGGAAACAGATCATGGACTTGGCAGTACAACTCAGACCCATACTCTCAAATCTTTTCTGAATCAAATCTGCAACAATTCTGAATTGCCATGCTAAGAAAACATTTTGTTGGGTCAGTCCAGATTGGGTGGAATTTGTCCACAAGGCTCTGACCTGTTGTGTCAGAAAAAAAAATTGCAGCCCACAAACACAAAAAACCATAGCTCAATGCATGAACATAAGTCTACATGGAGCTGATATTTCTGAGCCAAGAACCACATGTTTTGAGATGAACACAAAACACAAACACCCATGTGCGAACAGACCATGGACTCAGCAGTGCGATTTGGAGCCAAACCCTCAAATCTTTTCTGCATCAAATCTGCAATAATTCTGAATTGTTGCCATGGTAAGAAAACGTATTGTTGGGTCGGTCGAGATTCAGTGGAAACTATTGGAATTGAAGGGTGTGCAACAACGAGAGTCTGAGAGTTGTTCTTGACTGCAAATGGAACTGCCACACAAAGCAATTCGAGTGACATGATGAATGCAGGAGTTACAACTAACCTGTGAGGGAAGAAGATGTGAGAGAGGCTTGGATCATCCAGATGACGATATTCTTCAGACCTACTTACCTGCAAGGTTGGAGGAAGTCAAGGTAGAGTTGCGGACTCGAGTGAGGACCACTCTATTTGCAGATTTGCACATATCAGTGGCGTTGATGTGCAGCTGCACACTTTTGTACAGTTCATTGCTACTGGAATTCTCGAACTCTGGGATCTCGTAATGGATGTAAGGGTCCAAGTAGCTCCGCAGCACCTGAAGCCATTTACTAACTGCGTCTTTGGCCTCTCGTGGTAACATTCCATGAAAGAATGCTACTAGTCCCACTAGGGACCACCAGTAGGACAAATCCGTGCTCATCATCTTTCTCATGGATCCACCCTGAACAAGAACAAGAACAAGAAATCTAAGCAGAATTTTTCTTTTAAAAATAAAAAAATACAGAAGATCGCCAGCCAACGCTCGAGTGTAGCAATGAATCCGGCCTCTAACAAGCGAAGAGTTTCAGCTCAATTCAGTCCTGCTGTGCTTGGAAAAAAAGCTCAAAATTCACAAATTCTGAAGCAAGAAGCTGGGGCGGCCTCAATTCATTTCTGTGATGGGTGGTGGTCTCTTCCAAATTCAACTGATGTGCACAAAAGATCAAACAGCTGCAAAAGATCAAAATTTTGTGAATTTTGGGTGCTGCTGCTGCAAGAAAGAGATTCCTCACACACGCCACCGCCTACCTATTCATCTCTAGAGCCTAATAAGTGAAGAAAGAAGATAAACTAAGGAGCTGCAGGCTTCTTGTTCTTGTTCTACTCATACGCGGGCCGGCCTCCAAACTCTCAATTGCTTTTTCCTTGTGCCAATTGAAGAAGGATCTCACAGTTTTATAAGCAAAAGCACAAGTGCAAGACCTGCTGAACAGGCTTCTTCTTCTTCTTCTTCTTCTCCTCCTCCGAGAAAAGGTCTAAATTTTGTGTTTCTGCAAAGCTCTAGTACAACAGAAGAGAGTTGTGCAAAGAGCAGAAACCAAAGAAGAGAGGGATGCCCAGGTCCCCACGGCAGCACTGGGGGCGGCATATTCTGAGCCTCATTATGGGGAAGAATAGGCCGGGTCTCTTCGCCACCTGGTGGAATCAACTAGGCCTGCCAGATTCTGCATTCAGAATCTGCCCACTTGTGTGTTGCATGCTCTTAACTAGTGTTGGGCAGTTACTAGAACTGTGGGGAAACAGAACCCCCCCCCCTTTCCGGTTATCATGACGGTTCTTAGGATTGCTGATCATCCTCCCACCCCCATCAACACCGCCTGATGTTGGCATATAACCATGGCTCTCAAAACTTGGAATAGAAAAGAATATCAAATAACCGGCGGAAAACCACTGGCTCTTTACCAGTTGGTTCTTTCATGGAATCCTCAGGTTCTTTAAGACTGGGGGATAACCGGGTCGGACACTTGTTTGATTCTTTTTTCTTTTCCTTCTTGAAGAATTGGAACCGGCGGTGGTTATCTGATTCTGAATTAGGAACCGGTGGTTCTTCGAATAGCAAACTCCCATTATGCAACGATTTGCAGGTGGATTTGCATAATTCGTTATGTTGATTTTCCAGAATGGTCTTGTAGACAATTGGTCCTGGCACCTGCCGAAGTTACGTCTGGTAGATTATTCATCAGGACTCCTCCATTCCGTCTTGTAATGGAACTAAAAAAAGGGGCAGAAAAAGGCCATAGGAAAACCATTACATTACAGTGCTATGGATATAAGTAGTTTCCTTGAATTGGACTACTCTTGGGCCCTCTTGAGGAGGACCTCAAAAAAAAAAGAAAAAAAAGAAGAAGCTTATGTGCTTTTTACAACAACTTGGCTTGTTTTGGCCAACAAGGTGCTTAATAAATTATTATTATTATTTATGATTATTATATTTGGTCATTTATGTTAGGCAGTAAAATTAGTAATAAATATTTTACAATTTGATATTTTAATTGTTTTGGCAATTCAAGTTTAGACATTGACAATAAAGGGGTGTGTGTATGCCCACCCATATTGGTCTTATTATGGCATGGTACAATTCGTTTTTGTGCTTTTCTTTCTTTCTTTTTCTAGTGTTCGGTTCTTTTTAATGATTGGAATGTGCTTTATTTTGTGTTATAACCTCAAGGAAATTGCTATAGATATATTCTAGTGCCAATGTTTCATTGGAATTGGTTTATGTAGGATGGGTATTTTGGTGATCGTCGCTCTGACAATTTCAAAGTCGTTTTATATTATAATTCATCATAGACAAAAAAAAATTCATTTTACAATCGTTTCTTATTGTTTGTCTTGCACCTTTGCAATGTTTTTGTTTGTTTGTATTTTGTTGTTTTTTTTTTTTTTTTTTTTTTTTATTTTTTTTTTGAATTTTTTTAATTATTAAAATTTTTTTTATAAATTTAATTACAAAATTAAAAAAAAA
>Ga0116231_10010557_pt1 | contig 14794 bp, 17 predicted proteins | sample S1TSphgellanicum_2_FD_89695 | JGI IMG/M metagenome (GOLD analysis project Ga0116231, IMG submission 89695) | Host-associated microbial communities from peat moss isolated from Minnesota, USA - S1T2_Fd - Sphagnum magellanicum MG | ecosystem: Host-associated > Plants > Peat moss > Unclassified...
CGCCGTTCGCGTCATGAACTTCTCTTATTCGTTCCTTGAGGCGTTTGGGCTCGCTACCACGTACCATCAATTCATTGACGTAGTCGGCATTTTTAAGCGTGCCAGACTTTGATTGGAATACGGTCAGCGCTGCTGGAATATGTTCGGTATGAACGGGTGTCTCAGAGCCAAGGGTAACCGTTCCGTCGACACCGCCGTCAGGCACATTGATATCCAGGGATACATAAGCATTGCTTTTTGGAACGCCGCTCTGCGCGAGTTCGTTCGAAATAAGGCACTTCATGAGGTCGGTTAGCTGAGTTGGATTGAGTCGCTTAATGTCCTCAATCTCGACCTTGAACAAACCCGGCATCAGTCGTTGCTACGGTAGAAGTGACTCAAGCTGACCTCCCCGGTCATACGCAATCGGAGAACTACTGCCCGTTTCTCGTATCACGGTCTCCGGCCGCATCGGCTTCCTTCTTGCACACGTACGCGCCGGATTTCGTCCGCCCGTACCAGCGCATGCCCTTCTCGTGGTAGATGCCGCTGTTCGTGTTGAGCCAGACCACCTCATCACGCGGACAGTGGGCCTGCGCCGCTGCTTCGGTACTGAACAGTTGCAGCGTTCCGGTTGAGACCGGTGCTTTATGGCTTCGTGCAAATGACGTCGTCGGCGACAGGAAGAGCGCCGCGGTAAAAAGCGTTATCAGGACCCGTCTGAACATCGCAAGCCATCCTTCGACCCGTGAAGATGAATGGCGTCATGCCTTGAGCGTTGTTCGGCTCTGACCCTGCTTAGTTTCGACCCGCTCGGTCGAGTACGCGCTCTTGGCGCTGTAAGGCTTCATCGAGCTTTCGAGCCGGGGTCTTGCCTTTGGCCTGAGCGATCTCGCGTGCGGCAGTGATGACCGCCTCCTCAAAACGCTTGTAAGACGGAGCCTCAGTGCCGAGCTTTCCATCAACGGCGATGAGGACGCGCATGGACACGACGTCGCGGATGGGTCCGCTTTCCCCCAGTCCGAACGCGCGCTGGATAATGCTTATCGATTGCATCGCTTTCCACGCGATCGAGTTCTTCTTGAACGTTTCAGGTGGCTGGTACGGAAATGAGGGCGTCTTGGTCTCGTCCCATTCACTCACATGACGCAGCGTATTGGTGGCCGCTTGAAGCAGCGCGGTCAACGTCACGCCCCTGCCGTACGTAGGGCCGTAGCCGCCCTCGTTGATGGTCGGTGGCTTCCCCCAAATGCCGCGCGCGAGGCGGCGGAGTGAGTCGTCGGCTACAAGGATAACCGGTGATGCCTGTTGGTCGGCTTGAAAGTCTTCTGCGAGCGCGTCCAGCCACATGGCGTGTAACTCCGCTTCGCTCGGCCCTTGGCGGACTGGCTCGGGGACACCGAAGATGGGGAACCCAAATGCGTCGGACACGCCGATCGTGCCCCAACGATGGTCTTGGAGCAACTGGGCGCATCGTATATGAGCCGCGAAGGCAGCCAGGTACGCATTGTTCATTCCGAGGCGCGAACGACGCATGACGACTGCGAACGTTTCGTACGGGTCCGAATCATCAAGCTTCACGAATGTTGACATGCGACGGCTCCTCATTACGCAGGGGCATGTCATTTTCGATATCGGACGGTTTCAGTTCTGCGCCTATCGAATCCGATAAGTATGGATAGGGTGGAGTGGCTGGACGCCGTCATGGCGCTTGTGCAGGAACGGTCGGTCGAGGGGGAGGTGTCACGTCCTGATGACGATACCCTCGCAATCACTCTCGGTCGACACGGCGTCGTGCTCCATGTCGTTGGCAACGATGCGTTCTTGCTGCGGTCGGTAGCCGCCGGAAGTACGATTCAGAGTCGGCTCCAAGACCGTGTGGAGCACTTCACGCCGGAACGATTCTTGATTGACCAGTCGACGGTTGGAACGGTCGTCGACGCTGTCCTTACTCATGTGCGAGAGACATAAGTTCTGGCGCCGTTCCTTAGGTTCGTTCGGTGCATTGCCGCCGGAGGCGGCCGAGAGATCTCGTCTCTTAGGCGATGGAATTTGTTGAGACGATCGGCCGACGCTCCAAGCATTTCGCCCAGACTCGGTTGCGAGCACGATGATAGCCGATTGCGTTGGGTGCGGAGAGTGGCGGAAGGAGATCCTCGAAGTCTTCGACGGTCTCTACCCTGGCGCAGTTGGGGCGACCATCGAACATTGTGATATCGACGTACAACCCATCGTCATCTTTCCCAAGGCGTATCTGCACCGGCATCAGCACACCGTCACCAATCCGATAATAGAAGTACGTCTCTCGTGCAAGCCAATGGGTCCCCTCATCGATCGCGAGCGACAATAACCAGACATCTCGCGGATCAGATCCTTTCACACGGCCGATCGCGACAAGGTCGACGTGGCAGATTCTTCCATCACGCTCGACCGAGACCTCATCGCCGCCACTATCATGCACCGTGAAGCCAAACATCCGGACACGGCCTAGGATAAGTTCCCAGCCGGGAACTCGCTCATGAGTGCTCTTCATTGTGCCTACACCTTATGGTTTGCGATGGATACTCGCCGGGAATGGCCCTGCAGCATTACCTGCGAAGAAGATACATGACGGCGATCCCGCGCTTGGTGATGGTGCGTAGAGCGCCGTCGTTGACCCGAGCCCGACCCATACGTCAGCGGTTTCCGCAATGGCGACATAGTGCGGACCCGGATCGCCGTTTGCCGCGCACGTCTGCCAGTTGCCGCCGTACGGTGCACACGCGCCGGTTTGCTCGGACATGTAGCCCATATCGATTTGCTCTTCTGTTTCGTTCGGCGGAACGACAGCGATGTTGTGGCCCATTCCAGCCCCGTACATCACACCAGGCTCATTCGAATACGCGGTTGCATACGGTGCAACGGCTGCGTCCGAGTACGCCGTGGTCCCAGCAGCAACATTTGCTGCCCACAGGTTCGCTTGTTCTTCGAGATACTCGTCAACAACGAGGTTCGCGAACGATTGCGGCGTTGCGACATTCGAACGTTGATAATTCACGTCCGCAAGCCACGCTTGAACCGTCGAGTTGAGCGCCGTGAGTTGAATCGTTCCGAGGGCAGTCGTGCTTCCCGATGCAATCGTGACCGTACGATGCAGCGTTGCATACGATCCGTTTGTCGGGCCGACCATCAGCATATACGTTCCAGCCGCGAGACCACTCACGGTAAACGTACCGCTTGCGTTCGTTGTCGTTGTTGCTGTGACTGAAGCGACCACACCGCACGTGTTCACGGACTGGGTTTGTGCTTCGGCACACGTCGCCGGATTTGGCGTCGGACCGACGATGACGGTGAGGCCGGAGAGGGGTGCGGCACTCGTGTAGTCGACCATCGTTGCGGAGAGCGTCCCGGTTCCGGCCGATGGTGAGGGGTTCGGCGCAACCGATGGTGACGGACTCGGCGCGAGCGATGGCGATGCGGATGGGGCAACCGACGCGTGTGGTGACGGTGATGCCGAGCCTGGAGATGCCGACGGAGAGCTGACCGTTCCCGTCCCACCGGTAGGAGCCGGATTCGAACCGCCTCCGCCACCACCACAGGCAACGAGCGTAAAGAAACAGCCGATAGCGAAGATGCGTGCGGCTTTCACAGCTCGGCCACCCAATTGCCGTCTGCATCTTTTTCTAGGTGCGCTTTACCGGTCGCGTCAGGTGGCGTGAAGCGTTGACGTGCAACGAACTTCTTTCCGAAGTCGCTGATGACGAAGTGGCCGCGATACGGCACGAGGGTGATGCCACCGAAACCGCTTTGTTCTTCGCCGATTTTATCGACGACAAAGTGGCCGACCGGAACATTATACACCACGCCAAACGGCGTCTGTACTTGAGTAAGCCGGATCGTTGTTTGACCGGAGACGATCCAGCAGTCTAACCCTTTGCTGCGCACCGTTGTCCGCGGAACTTGCTTTACTTCGGACGGATCGCAGTGCAAGATGCGGGCGCCGGACTGTGAGTCAATTGCTTTACTGATTGCGGCTGCGCGGGGATCGACCGGAATAACCGGCGCTGCGTTTGCGGATTGCGCGACCTTTCCGGGACCGCATCCAGATACGAGCAAAACGAGCGCCGCGGAAAACAGCCGATTATGAAGGCGCCTCATTGCAGGCTCACTTGTCGGTTTGCATTCGGGTCTGCGACGATGTCATTCCCGACGAAGAATGTCGCGATGACGTGAACGGTTCCGTATGCTGGCACGATGATGGAGGCGATTGCACCGAGGTCGTCCTTGGGGTCGACTTCATAGGCCGTTGTCGTATTCTGGCCGAGCGGATTCAGTTTTTGGTATGTCGGCGCAGCCTGCGTCATCGCCCCGTACGTTTTCTTCGCACCGTTTGCGAGCTGCATCGTGAGCACGAGCATGTTCGGTGAGACGGTCGCGTCGGCGTTGCCGCCATGGATGTCGAGCGCGCAGTGGACGAACAGCGCGCCCTGTACGGTGTCGTTCCACGCGTTGGAGACGCTGATGTGAACGTTTGGACGAGGCAGGTCTTGTGTCGGTGGTGGCCCATCGGGTCCGACGGGGCCAGTCACGGCAGCCGGGAGGGGACGCACGTGTTCGGGCCACTTTGCGCCGCCATACTGCCACGTGCGATGCCCGATAAATTCGGCGTGGTCAACGCGGCACGTCGCGTACCGGACGACGCTTGCCGGTTCCGAGATCCCCGGTCCGAAGTCGGCTCCGCCGGACTGCGTATCGCCTGAGGCAATCGGGTGATTTGCATCGTTATAGATGTTCACGACGCCGGTCCCGATAAGTGAGTTCTCAACGTCGTAAATTTGCACACGCACAGCGACGCTCAGCAGCAGGTGCGAGCTCAAGTTCGCAAACGAGGCGATGACCTCTTGACCGTTGTTGTGATGGTCGGCGGTCGGGTCATACCGACAGCTCATGAGCCCGACGGGAGCGCCGTTTACCGCCATGATTCTCGTCGGCACGGGTCCTGCGCTCGCCGGGACAGCGGTGAGCCCCACCGCAGCCAGACCAGCGGCGAGAAATCCAAGGCGGCGTGAAAGTCGAGCACCCACAGAGCGTCCTCCGGCGAAGTTGGTCGGCGGTCGCCCGCCTCAGTGGTCGCTCTTGTTCGGATCGGCGGGCCGTCCGATCCTCGCTAACCCACATTATTTTTCGGAGAGAGGATGTGCTTCGCCGTGGGACCTCGGCAGGGTGCCCTCCTCCTATCGGGTCGTCATCGGTCGCGTTGCGAAATCGGTGCGTGCTCGCCGCCTGCTCTTAGAGATGAGTCAGGCCGACCTCGCGCGTCTTGCCGACATTTCGCTGCGGACGGTCGAGCAAATCGAGGCGAACGTGTATAACCCGAGCTTGCGGATTATCTGCCAACTCGCTGATGCACTTGACATCAACGTCTCGGAGCTGCTCGCTCCGCCAGCGGAAAAGCCTGAACGTCGCCGCGGAAAGAAATCTACAGTAAAGGCGACCACGAGTAAGAAGCGCTGACCGCCCTCCCCTCGCACGGAAACTCTTTACTTGACTTCACGTCACAAACTCCGCGCACTTCGTCACGTGCGGTCCATGCTGCGACAAATTCGTAACCACAACATCGTCGCTCATCGACGGGACCAAGTAAATCCGGCTTACGGGTCAGGAATGAGCATGACCTCTGGGACGTTAAGGGCCTCTGCCACCTTCATCAAAGCGCTCATCGAACGTTTGGATCGCGCGGCAATTTCCCAAGCAACAGACAATAGTCTGTGCGCAAACGTTTGTGCATTTTCGTCAGACAGCACTCGCAGGATATCACACGCGAGAAATTCATTTACATCGGTTACATGCGTGGCATTGATTTGTAATGCTGTTCGGATAGGATGGATTGATTCCATCTGGCGCTTCGAGAAACGGGGTGAAGGCTTGAGATTCTGCCACGCGTCGTCGCTGTCGCCCCATTCGAATATAGCTTCTCGCACACTTGCCCACCACTCTCTCCCATGTCGTGTGCTATTCGCTCCAGCCTGAAGCAACTCTGTGAAGTGAACGCCACCCACCACGGGACCAAAATGAGCGGATCTGGATATGTTTGTCGACTTTCGAAGGTCGTCCAAATCGGCTTGCGATTTTACGAGGATCGAGACCGCATACATGTGTGCTCGTGGACGGCTTCGAGTCATAATTCGGGCAAATCGACGAATTTCGGCCTGCGTGTGCCGCGGCTGGCCATCACTTCCGAACGCCTCGGATCGGATATCGCGGTATTCTCGACCTGCGGCCATTGAAATGCCCAACATCTCTTGAATAGTCGGTAGATTCGTATTGACGGCGCTCAGGAATTCATAGTACGGCCACTCTTCTCGTGTCGGTAGAAAGGCATCGCGTCTCACGTCCATAGTGCGAACTAGACCTCTTTAGAAAGGCGCCCATATTACGGGACGTCGCCGAACAACCTCACGGCTTTTCGTCTTCTTCCATCCTATTGCGATGGCACCGGCCGCCGCTAGGCAGCGACGATGACAAGGGAGCATGGCCGCCATCGCCTTAACGAACGTACGTTGATGAGCGGCTCCCCCCTCTCGTCCGGCCCGAACATCGACGACGCAAAGGCCCTTATAGAGGGCTCATAACCGCATGACCTGGCGATGCCCTGAGTGCTGGAGCGATTTCGGTCAGCGGCAAAGTCCACTCGAACATCCGCGATCGTGAGCAGGGAGATGCTTCGGAGTACCGGCTACGGCGAAAGTAGAAGACGCCGTCATTGTCGGTCGGAGGGTGGATTCAAGATGATTCCGATGCGTACGGCTCTGATTCATGAGTTTGGGCACGTTGCGGTGGCCCTGGCCTTTGGGCTTCGTCCGACGGGCGTATTTTGGGGGACGGCCGTGAACCGGACATCCCCCCTCGGAACGAAGGAACTCATGATATTAACCGATGCGAAGACGTGCATTACTGGGATCTATGTGACGTTGAACGGCATCAGATGCCTTGATCCGCAACATTGCCCGGCGCTGCAGCGTGTCTCGGCTACCGGTGTTGCCATCGAACTTCTCAGCGAGACCAACAAACTCGATGACATGATGGTCATCGAACGCTTTCGGCATCTCGATCAGTCCATTGACCTCTCCATGCTTACCGAGGCGCTCGGCAGAACACCGACGGATTCCGATCTTCTTTTCTTTGTTCGGGACGCGGCGAGGATCTTACGCCCAGCAAGGCGACGTATTGTCGAGGAAGCCGATTCGTTGGTGAGCGACTACACCGATATGCAATTCGGGTCAATCCCCCGTAGCCTCGCCCCCGAATTATTCGATCTTCTTGTTAAACAACTCCAACATATCGCTTTGCCAGACGGAGATGGAGTTTCAGGTGACTGAGAGCAACGAGGCCGATCAGAATACCAATTCGGGCTCCTCGTCCTTTCGTGCAGAAGCGACCTTTGTACGTGAGCCGACCACATCAAGTGTCTACCAGCGAGCCGAGGCAGACGCGCCAAGCGAAACCGACCACCTGGGCTTCGCTCCATATGTCTCGGCAGTCGCCGGTTTTCTGATTTCGCGAGAAACCGCCACGCCGATAACGATGTCCGTCGAGGCCGAATGGGGCGCTGGAAAATCTTCGTTTATGCTGCAACTTCGTCGGGCAATCGAGAATGCTGCCGGACCGAAGAATTACACCATTGATTTCAACGCCTGGCGATATGAGAAAGACGAAGCGCTCTGGGCTGCCTTTGCTCTCAACTTCCTAAAGAAACTCAGGCCGCAGCTCAATCGGGGACGTGTTCTTCGTGGAAACGCATCATTGCAATGGCAACGACTCGACTGGAGCCAAGGAAGATTTCGCATACTCCGGACCGCCGCGATGTCGCTGGGGCTGGCGGCAGCGACATCAATAGGCGTCATAAAACTTCTTCACCCGGGGTGGCCGTCGTCCGACGGATGGCTTACCAATCTCATCGCAGGCATCACCGCGCTTTGTACGATTGCAAGCACGGCATACGCGACAGTCGGAAACCCATTTGAGCACGATCTGAAAAAGTATTTTGATACTCCGGACTATCGTGGCAAACGAACTTTTGTCGAATCGTTCGAAGAAGACTTTCGGAGAATCGTTAAATCTTATCTAAAACACAACGAGCGTATATTCGTTTTCATAGATGATCTCGATCGTTGTGATGTTCCGAGAGCGGCCGACTTGTTAAAGGCGCTCAACCTCTTGATGAGTGGCGACGATTTGCCGATAGTCTATGTCATCGGCCTTGATCGCATTGTCGTTTCGGCAGCCGTGGCGGCGAGCCTAACAAAGCAATCGCCATTTTTATTTCCGTCTGAAACAGACGCCGTTGAGAAGAACGTTGCCTCACTTGACTTCGCGCTCGACTACATTGAAAAATTTGTTCAAATCCCGTTCCGACTCCCGAAGCCTGATGCAGCTGCGGTCGCACGGTATGTCGGCGCTATTACCGGGCTCGGGAATATTCCGAAGGGTACAGAAGCGGTCGCGACCCCGGCTGATGCCGTGCTTGTGACCCTTAAAGCAGATTCACCGGACCTTGTACCCTTGATTGAATGCGTTGCACCGCTATTCGGGAACAATCCACGGCGTCTCAAACAATTCGTCAATCTCTTTCGCCTGCAGGCGCTGATTGCGTATCAGACCGGTCAGTTTGAAGCGCAAGTCTCACGCGAGGAAACTCTTACGCTCCCGAAGTTGGCAAAAATCGTTGCAATTCTGCAGCGCTATCCACGATTAGCAGCACTCCTCCGGATTCGCCCTTACGTTCTTTTGTCGCTCCAGCATCAAGCGAAGCGCGTCGAGATGGTTTCCGGTCCGGAAGGAGAGGAAGACTACACCCGACCTGCTTACGATGGATCAGATCAAGACGTGAAGTGGTTTTCGCAGAAGAACGAGCTTATGGATCTCTTGGAGTATCGTTCGGAAGAGGCCGATTGGGATATCGGTTTGGTTGATATTGCGCGTCTTCTGAGCACTCTGCCAGCGCGCACACGAGCAGCGCCGGAGCCTCAGAATAGCGAACCATCTGGCCGACTCACATTACCTCGTGAAACAACCATGTACGACATATCCGGCGCCGGGTAGACGCGACAGGCACCACAGACGGCCAACGCCCGTGGCGAGGTCATCGCCCCGCCGCTCATTAGAAAAAGTACCGACGAGCCCACTCGTAATCCGTAGCCCCGGGGCGCGCGAATTCGTCTCGTCAGGTTGCGTAAAGTAGGCATATCATTTGTCCATCCAGGCCGAGATTCTCGGAAAGTCCCGTGTCATGATGGCGTAAAGCACGACCGTTAGGGGAAACACGGTCGCGATAAACAGCTGAAAGGTTGCGGTTTGAGCGGCACTAACTTCGTCGCGAGGAGCGATCGCCGAGTGCCATACGTTCCAAGTCAACAGCCCGAAGAAAATAACTGAACGAAGTACCTTCCGCAGCAAGGTTGCTCGCGGCGGCATGATCGCAGCTGCCATGACGAGCAGCACCAGCCAAAAGACGTTTTCTGATATCTCAAAGATGGAGCTAGGCCTGTTCAAGATGCCATGATGCTGGCATCGTCCTCGAATAACATCACCGGCATTATGAACCAACGACGGTCCAAGTCGGCCGACGCAAAAAGCCGTCAAAGCGTGTCTGCTCTACATGATGGAGCGCGGTTGCGCCCTTGGTGCTTGCAAAGCTTTCGCCCAGCGGCGACAGCCAAGCATCGATCGATATCGCCGGTCCAGCGTCGGACAGCATCGAGGGCCACCATTTGCGCCGCTCCTGAGCATGCTTAGAGGGAGTGCGCTGCATCACGAAGTAAGGTAAGCGAGCGACTGGCGTCGCGTGGTGTTTAGCCTTTCCTTATGAGTCTGGAGGGTGTGAATTGTCGAGGTCATTGCCTGGAACCCAAAGCGCTCGGGCGCCGCACCGGAGGTAGGAGCATCCAGATGGACATGAACGGCTGCAAGCCGCTCTTTGGTCACCAGGTCGTCGTCTACACGAGCATCAGTAAAGAGTTCGTTGGCACGCTTTCGCAGGTGCCGAACAGTGCATCGACGGTAATGCTTGCGCCGCTACCGGCAGACGTCGCCGCGAACTACCAGTTCGCGATAAACGGCGTGAACGCGCTCGATGTTGGGGTCATCTCCTTCATGCAAGATCTCGCCCAGCCGCACCAGTAGTCCAGACGGAGACACAGGGTGAGTCTCTACCAACTAAGTTCAGCAGCCGCGCAAACGCGGCTCATAACGACCGCCGCTGCAGGCGGAATCCAAGCGAAGACTGTCGGCGCCGCTCAGCCCGCGGATGGTTCTCAAGCAGCAAGTGCCGATTCAACTCAAACCGTAATTCGCAGTCTCACGCAATTTGTTCCGACCGAGATCGTTAGCGTTTTCATTCTCGGCATAACGCTCGTAACGAGCAGTTTCAAGACCGACACGGCCCTTATCGATCCGGTCTTCCACCATCAGGTCGCCGGAAATGCCCAGGCTTGGTTTGCCTGGGCGTGGTTTGATGCATGCCTCGCGTTCACGGTGATTTTTTACTACATCGGCTTCCTGACGCAGTGGCGTTCAAAGACGGGAGGCGCATGGCCCCATCTTCGCGACTGCTTCACCGGTATCGCTTTATGGCAGGCAATCGCCTCAGCGATCGCTTTCTTTCTCTGGGGACTTTCCGTAGCGCCGAGTAATGTGCTGCTTTACCCGAGCGCAGACGGCAAGGGCGTAGATCCACGACCGTTTGCGGCTCTTGCATCACTGCTTGTAAGTCCGTTTTTCTCTTCCGTGAATAATCTTTTTCTGCCACCCGCATCTCTAGTGGTACATGATGTTCCGGTGACACCGGATGCTACACAGCGGCAACCAGGGACGTGACGCGGTGAACATTGTGAGAACACAGTGCGAGCGATAGTTTTCAGCGGCGGTGGCGCCAAAGGTGCTTACGAAGCTGGTTTGATTCAGACTCTCGTCAATGAGTGTCATGAAGGCTTTGACATTATCTGTGGAACGTCGATTGGCGCGATAAACGCATCATTCGTTGCCATGGACAGAATCAATGAATTGGCTACGGTCTGGAAGACGATCGGAGAGGCGGGAATCGCCACACCCCTGGAACGCACGGCTGCCCTTGAGGCAATTTACAGCAAAGCGGTCAACATCGTCCTCAAGCAAGGTCTCTTCGCAAAGGCTGGAGCCGCTATCCAGACAGGAATTGATTTCGTCAAGACACTTCATGCACTGTCTCCACTGGAAACACTAATCAGCATGACCGGCGCGCTGAGTCCGGTTGGCGCCTAGACCATTCTCGCGAAATACCTTCGCCTTAAAGATCTGACTCGTGTCCTCATCGCAAGCGCGACCAATCTCACCGAGCAAAAACAAGTCCCGTTTTATGCCTTCCCGGCTAAATACGCAACCTACCAAGAGAAATTCTTGATAGAGGAACCCGATGCGATCCCTTTTGCGAGCAGCAGTTCGTTCTCCGAGACAATCCGAGCTTCGGGTGGTATCCCGGGTGCATTTAGCCCGATCCCCCTAACGGTGAACGGTGTGACATCGTCATACGTTGACGGGGGCGTCACAAACAACACGCCGATCGGTCAAGCAATCGATGCTGGCGCGGATGACATCACGATTCTTTATGTTGACCCCCCGGATACGAGGGGACGACTAGCGACCGACAATCTTGCAGAAATATTGCTCGGATGCTTCTCGATGATGCAGCAGCGCATTTTGGATCTGGACCTTCAAACGGCGATGCGCGTGAACGATGCCGTCGGAGCAAACGCCACCGACACGGCGACGAAACGCATCGTCAAGGTTCGAACCTTCCGACCTAAACTTCCACTCTCGGTCGGTATTATTGATTTTGATAAGCAGACGTTGATCAATGATGCTTTCAATATGGGAGTGGCAGATGCGCGCGCGGGTGCGCCGTACCAGGCTTGAAGAGGCGTTAATCGAGCCACATGATGACTCGAACTTCACGTGACCAATGATTGCCTTCTTAACGAGCGAGGAGGGTTTAGGCTGGCTTAAAGTTCTCAGCGTCGTATTTGCTGGCGCTTTTGCCGTACTCGGCTTCATCACGCCGTTCCGTGAGAGCGATGGAAAAATAACGCGCTTGGGCCGAATCGCATTTATGGGTGCGATCGTATCCTTGGTCGTCGGTACTTTAGCGCAAATTCAAGATAATCGACAAACTGCGGCTTCCGACCGGCAACAGTTGGAACACTATCAAACCTTGCTCAAAACATCAGAAGACAACTTGAAAGATTCTATTGCGCAACTTCGCGAGTCGAAGTCCATGCTCAACGAGCAAACCAGGCTCCTTGAAAGCAGTACCGCGCTGGAAGCCAAGAGTTCATCACTACTCCAGCAAATGGCACATTCGCTGGCGACGAGCCGAGAAATCAACGGGCGAACGGCTGCAATTCAAGAACAGTCAAGGACAGTGCTTCACAACACGGAGCGACTAGGCGAGCCCATTCGAGACGTCTACGTGAGCTATCAGGTTGCACTGCCACTTACCGACCGAAAACTCAAGCCGTTTCAGCACTTCCTTGACTCGCAAGCGACGGAACAGCGCGACTTCGACATTTCGTACGCTATGGAGCATAACCAGTCAATACCTTCACCCGGAGACGCGTCTATTTCGGTGGACGCTGACGATGACGGTGACCTTAGGCACTACCTGTCAAAGGATCGGACCGCAAGCAAGTTTGTTCGTGCGTTAGATCTAGATGTTGAGATCTACCGTCAACCGATGCCCGAAAAAGTGCTCTGGTTCAAGACATCTCGCTGGTCGTCAGCGCTAGTGTCTAGAGATCTAGAGCTCGCGAGTGATGCGAGCATCGCACATCTCATGGACCCTTATTTTAAGGGAACGGCTAACTTGAGACCGTCGGCCTTTATTTCGTACTCGTTAGAGAAGACGGCGGTCTTGTTCGTAGGAAACGCCTATATGGGTCCATTACCGAAGTGGGAATCAGGCCGGGTTACGTCAATTCCCGACTTGGCAGGAAGCGTAATCGTCATTTCATTGTACCGCGATATGTTTTCTAGCGACGATACTTATGACTTGCAGCTCAAGTCTCGGCTTACTGGTCTCGTAACGTTGCTCATTGATGGCGTCTATTATGTTCTGGCTGTCGATCAAATGAACACGGGTGTCTCAAACGGTGTTCGTTGGTACAGCTTCGCGATCCCGAAAAATGTAGATGTGCGTCAATATCTATCCCTCGCTGGTGTAGCCAAACGATACCGCATGCACCGGGAACATCGCTCGATGGGCAAGCGTTAGCGCGTCTCAGGACCGCCGCTTGCACATGTGGTTCATTAGCAACTTCTATCCTAATGAGTTGATTCGGGGCTGGCGGCCGAGTCTCGGGCCGTCCCGGTCGCAGATTCCGCTACCGGCGGTGGTTGAAGCGGCTCTGCCGGACGGCGCATCTGTTCTGTTACTGCCATCTCGGCAGTCTGGGGCCGGGCAAGGCCTGTGCGCCTGCTCTTCAAAGCCGCGTAGGACACCCTATGAAGATTCTCGTCCCGTGTATTGAACGCTTTCCGCGCCTCGGCTAGGGCCCATCGGCCAAGTAGATCAATCGTATCAATGTCGTACGCTCTCAGGGCGTCTGCAAAGTCTATTTCATAAATGCGACTAGAGCTTACGCCAAGTTCAATATTTAAAGCGATAGACAGACTAAGTTCTAGCTGTCTGGACTTGAGCATCCACATCACGCCTATTCCAATGATTGAAAGTACGATACCTAACGCCCCAAACGTAATAATGATTTGCGCACTCTTGCTGAGGCTCTTCGTAGAGATTCCGAAGAGCATCAATCCAGAGTATGCGGCTAACAACCCCCCGATGACGGACAAGAATCGTCCTTGTAAAGCGCTCCGAGCCTCAAGGAATTCTAACAGTTTTTTGTCGGTGTCCGTCTGCCGCGGCCAGAGCATCAGCTCGGAGCCCCTGATTCCACCCGCGACCCAGACCAGCGTTCCAAAGAATCCGAGAACCGTCAGGAAAATAGAAATAGAGTCTTTGTATTTGGCAATGTAGTAGAAAATCATCGGCACTGAGACGCAGCAGAGCAGACCAGTGATTACCACAACGCCAGCGACGACGGGAATCGTTTTTCTCAACAAATAAAAAATCGTCGTTCTTATGCGATTCGCTATTTTCATGGCAACCCAGCAAATTGTTGTTTTGTTTGGTTGTAGCGGCAAGTCTCGGTATGCCTATCTGCTGCGCCCAGTCGGCCGAGAGGGGCCCTCTTTTCGGGAATCAGAAATTAGCGGCTCCTCGATGCCGTGCTCATTTCTTAATTCTGCGATTTCGCTATTGCAAGCCTCGCGCATTGAGGGCTCGGGGATTCGGCTTGCGTAACCGGAAGCCTCATTCAGTCTCTCAATCGCTTTCGTCTTTTTGAACTCATCAAGTAGATTTGTAATACGCTGGACAAGCATGTTACCCAGGCGAATTTTCGCTACACCCATCAGTTGAAATGCCTGGATTCCCGCAGGTTTGAGGCGATACACCGAAACGAGTGTATAAAGAGCGCTGATGGATTCCTCGATTTCAAGGTCGTTGGACGATCCAATGATGGTATTTTTCAGGATCTCGATAGCCTCTGCGGCTTGCTTTTCGGCTTCATCTTCACCCATACGTCGATGATCATCCGGGGAGCAGTGCCGTTCCTCTAAGTCACTTGGGGCGTACCAGGGTACGTGTTGCCAACGCGTGGGAGCCACACCGCGGACGCGACGCCGTCGCAATTTTTTGCTCTCCCATCGAACGGGCTCGTCAAGAAAACGGAATGCGTAGGTTAGA
>Ga0116231_10010558_pt1 | contig 14793 bp, 11 predicted proteins | sample S1TSphgellanicum_2_FD_89695 | JGI IMG/M metagenome (GOLD analysis project Ga0116231, IMG submission 89695) | Host-associated microbial communities from peat moss isolated from Minnesota, USA - S1T2_Fd - Sphagnum magellanicum MG | ecosystem: Host-associated > Plants > Peat moss > Unclassified...
AGGATGAGGGTGCCGACGGCGCAGCAGCCGTGTTTGGTGGCGTTTTTGGAAGAGGCGTTGTTTGACATGTGGGATGAAGCTCCGATGTCAGGGTAGGAGACGGGTGTTTCGCGGGGCGGGCTCGCGGGGGATTAAGAGGCTGATTCTAAACGGGAAGATTTTTTTTAAACTTTTGAACCGCGGCGGCGTTTGGCCCAGCCCGGCTTATCGGTCTGCAGTGATCGTCCCAGCGCGAGGGCTTCGGGCGCGACATCCTTTGTTATCACGGAGCCGGCCGCGATAAAGCTGCCAGTCCCGAGCGTGAGCGGCGCCACCAGGGTGGAGTTGCTGCCGACGAAGACGCCATCCTCAATCAGCGTCCTGTGCTTGTTTTGTCCGTCGTAATTGCAGGTGATGGTGCCCGCGCCCACGTTCACTTGCGACCCGATCACGGCATCGCCCAGATACGCCAGGTGACTGGCCTTGGAACCTTCGCCCAGGCGTGTCTTTTTCAGCTCCACGAAGTTGCCGATGTGGGTTCCCTCCGCTGCCTCGGCATTCATCCGGAGGCGCGAAAAGGGCCCGACAAACGCATGTTTGCCGACGCGCGACTGGTCGGCCACGACGTAGGGCAGGATGACCGTGCCGTCGCCGATTTCGCAATCGCGCAGGACCGATCCGGTGCCAATGCGGCAGCCCTCGCCGACTTTTGTACGGCCGCGCAGATGGACGCCGGCTTCGATCACGGAATCGGCACCCACTTCGACATCCACATCGATGGAAACGCTGGCGGGATTCTCAATAGTTACGCCGTCAAGCATTAACTGGAGCGCCTTGCGGGCGCGCAGAATGGTGTCGGCGACGGCGAGTTCGGCCCTGGTATTGATGCCGAGCAACTGGTTCTTATCTTCGATAAAGAGCGGGGCAATGGGATAGCCATGACGGGCGATGATTTCCACCATGTCGGTGAGGTAAAACTCATTGGCGGCGGCGTTGGGCCGCAATTCGTCAAGGTGCCGCCAGAAGACAGCCGAATTGAAGCAGTAAAGACCGGGGTTGATCTCGTTAATTTCATGCTGTTCCGCGGTGACGGCCTTTTGTTCCACGACGCGCGCGACCATGCCGTGTTCGTCGCGCAGGATGCGGCCATAGCCGGTGGGGTCGTCGAGGCGGGTGGTGACAATTTTGCCGCCAAGCGCGCCGGTGACGTTCAAATCCACCAGTTTGCGCAGTGTTTCGGGCTTGAGCAAAGGCCCGTCGCCGTTCAGAATCAGTAACTGCCCTTCGGACATGGTGACCTGCTGGCGGGCGCTCATGACGGCATGGCCGGTGCCCTTCTGTTCGGTCTGTTCGGCGAAGCGGATGCCGGGCTGGTGAACGCTGGCGCGCACCTGCGGGGCCTGGTGACCGACGACGGCCACAATGTTTTCGGGAGGCGCCACGGCCAGCGCCGCGCGGATAATCTGATTCAGCAGGGTATCGCCGCCCGCCTCATGCAGAACCTTGGCCTTTTTGGACTTCATGCGGGTGCCCAGGCCGGCCGCCAGAATCACCACGGTGACATTGGTATTCATCTTTTTGATTTCCTGCTTTGGGCGGCCAGGGCGGCGCGGCGCACCTGGAAGGCGCGCGAACGGCTGGCGAGATCCACGACCACGGCCGCCAGCGCGGCTGGATCATGCCGGATTTTGCCCTGCGATAGCGAAGAATTCGACACCAGATCGGCGGTGACCACTTTCACTCCCAGCTTGTTCAGATTCTCCACGTCGTTTTCCACCGGCTTCACTTTTTCCTGGGCATAGCGGCGCTTCAAACCGGGCGAAATGCGGGCGGAATTTATCACCACGGTGTCGATCAACGGGCGGCGCGCGTGTTCCTGGATGGCCTTCAAGTGGGCCGAGGCCGAAAAATTGATGGTTTCTCCCGGCTGCCACATCAAATTGACAAAGTAGACTTTCATGGCGGAAGATCTCTCAATGGCTTCGGGTAATCCTTCCACCAGCAGATTCGGGACGATGCTGGTGTAGAGCGAACCGGGTCCCAAGGTGATGAGATCGGCGTTCATGATGGCCTCAATTGTCTCCGGCATGGGCACGCAGCGTTCCGGCTTGAGCAGAATGCGGCGGATGGGGCTGCGGCTTTTGCTGATGTTGGTTTCCCCGCGCACCAGTTTGCCGTCCAGCAGTTCGGCTTCAAGCGTGACGTTGCCGCGGGTGGAAGGGAAAATGCGGCCGCGAATGGCGAGGATCTCCGAGGAGAGCTTTACGGCATGGGCGAAATCTCCGGTGATCTGGTTCATGGCGGCCAGGAACAGATTGCCGAAGCTGTGGCCCTTGAGGCCGCGGCCGCTGGCAAAGCGGTATTCGAACAGATGCGAGAGCAGGTCTTCATCGCCTGAAAGGGCGGTCATGCAGTTGCGAATGTCGCCGGGCGGAGGGATGTCGAATTCGCGGCGCAGGCGGCCGGAACTGCCGCCATCGTCGGTGACGGTTACGACGGCGGTAATTTCCACCACGGGACGGCCGGGCGCGTATGTGCCTGGATAAAGGCCGGTCTGGTCCGGACGCGCGAAATGCTTCAAGCCGCCCAGAAGGGTGGAAAGACCGGTTCCGCCTCCGATGGAAACCACTCGCAGGGGTGCCTTCAACAGGCTGCCGGTATCGGCCTGATTTAGACGCGTGGAGGAGGGCATACGCGCTTTCGGATTGGAATGGGGAGGAAGGACAAGGACTCGAATCGCACCACGTCAGCGGCGTTTCTTGTGCTTCTCTTCAGGCTTTTCTTCTTCTTCGTAAACGGGAACCGCTTCTAGATCTTCCGATTCAAAGACCTGACCGCATTGAAGACAGCGCACATAATCCACCCCGTCCCGGCGGTACACAAATTCGGTTCGCTCGTGCTGACAACCCTGCATAGCGAAATATCACCCTATTCTAGACTGCGCAACGCGACTGTCAAGTGGACGGGCCACTTTTCAGTCATTTCAGCCTAGATTCGATAATTCTCCCGTTCGTCTGTACAATTTGGTTTGCAAGTTCCTGTTCCTGTCAGCTTTGAACCGCATCGGGCCACGCTATTTGAAGTTCTGTCAGCCATTCCGGCGTCTCATGGGATCTATGCCCTTAGCATTTCTGGAGGGCAGCCCGGAAACCCGCCGCACATTAGCTGGTCTATTAATCTCAGGCGTAGATTAAATCGGTTACTCCTTCCATCCTATACTGCCTCATCGGAAAATTTGAGTTCTTTCGCGCAGAAAATTGAGAATGTGCGTTATTGGCGGGTTGGGTCGCGGCTGGAGACGTCGCTGATTTTGTATGAATTGACGCGCGATTCGTATCCGGACAGCTATCTGCGGCGGCTGCATTTGCGTTTGCCGTGGTTTATCGGGCTGACCGAAACGAGGGGGTTCGCGCGGCTTAGCGTGGCCAACCGTTTGAGCAGGAGCAACGTCCGGTATGGGCCGTTCCGGACGCGCGATGCCGCGCTGCTGTATCAGGAGCATTTGCAGGGGCTGCATCAGATTCGGCGGTGCGTGGAGACGCTGGCCGTTTCGCCGGAGCATCCGGGGTGCATTTACGGGGAGATGAACCAATGCCTGCGTCCGTGCCAGTGCGCGGTTTCGCCGGAGGAGTATGCGAGCGAAGCCGGGCGCGTGGCGGAATTTTTGAGCACGGGCGGGAAGAGCGCGCTGGTGCCGCTGGCGGCGACGCGCGAGCGGGCGGCGGCGGAACTGGATTTTGAACAGGCGGCGCTGGCGCATAAGCGGATTGAGAAGGTGCAGGCGGCCATGGCGGCCCGGGATTCGGTGATTGGCGCGGTGGAGCGCTTCCACGGAGTTGCTGTCACTCGCGCCAGTGAGGCGGATTGGGTGAATTTGTGGCCGATGGTGGCGGGGTACTGGCAGAAACCAGTTCAGCTGCATTTGCCGGCGAATCAGGAGGCGGGGGCGCGGTCACTGGATTCGCTGGTGCGGGAACGGCTGCAGGGGGCGGTGGAAGCAGCCGACGGTGAGGGGAACCGGGTGGAACATCTGGCGATTTTTTCGCGATGGTATTACTCGTCGTGGCGGGACGGGCATTGGTTTCCGTTTGAGAGTGTTCAGCAGGTGAATTACAGGCGGCTGGTGAAGGCGATTTCGGAGATGGCGAAGGGGGAAAAGTAATGGAGGCCTGGCCGGGATGCCTCACAAGGCCTCACAAGTCTTTGGCTTGGGCGGTCATTGTCTGATTCTTCGGCTCTGCAGGTTCTGGATCAAGACTCCGCTCTTCATCACGAAAACCGCCCGGCGGGCGGCGGTGACGTCCAGCACGGGGTTGCCGTCGAAGGCGACGAGATCGGCATCCATGCCGGGCGCAATGACGCCGATGCGGTCGGCCAGGTTCAGGGATTGCGCGGAAAGTGATGTTGCCGAGATCAGGGCGGCCATTGCGGGCTGGCCTCCGTCTTTTACGCGAGCGATGTATTCTTCGTAATTTCGACCGTGCGCGCCGGCGACCGCGTCGGTGCCGTAGATGATCTTTAAGTCCGGATGGGTCAGGGCCTTTTTGAAAGTGGCGAGGACAATTTGGACACCCTTTTCCATGAAGGCGAACCCCTCTTCGTTGTAATTGCCGATGCCGATGTATTTGCTCTTGTTCGCGAGATAATTTTGAAGCACGAGGCCGATGTTCGGGTCGTAGTAGGTGCCGTGTTTCGCCATGAGATCAAAGACATCATCGGTGACGTAAGCGCCGTGCTCAATGGAGGTGCAGCCGGCCAGGGTTGCGGCCTTGGCGGACGCGGCTGAATGGGCGTGGACGATGGTGCGCAGTCCGAGCGACTTCGCTTCGCCGCAGGCGGCTTCCAGTTGCGCCTGGGACATGGTCTGTGCGCCGCCGTTGCGGATGCTTTGGGAGGCGAAGACCTTGATGAAGTCCGCGCCCTGACTTTTTCTTTCGCGCACCAGCTTGCGGAGCTGGTCCGGCGTCAGGCTGTCGTCGGTAATGGGCTCGAGCGAGGTGAGAATGCGGGGGCCGGGAAGGATGCCGCGCGCGACGGCGTCGCGCAGATAGAGGTCTACCGAGGCGCCGGGACTCTGGATGGTGGTGAAGCCGGCGCGGATGGTGGCGACGCCGTTTTCGGCGGCGGCGAGAGCCAGTTGCTCCGGCGGTTCAGAGGAAGGGGCGAGGCGTCCGTTGGTGAAGTGGTAGGCCAGGTGAGAGTGGGTGTCGATCCAGCCGGGAGTTACGGTGAGGCCGCGGAGGTCATAGACGATTGCGCCGGCCGGGACAGAGCCGCCGACCTGGATGATTTTTGATCCTTGCACGAGGATTATGGTGTTTTGGAGGGTTTTGCCTTTGCCGTCGAGGATTGTCGTTGCCTGGATGGCGATGGGCGGCTGTTGGGCAAGAAGCGATACGGAAGCGAGAAAACCGATAAGCAGCAATACTCCGGGACGGGTCAACGTTGCTATCTCCTTTTGCAATCTGTCAATGGTGCCACACTCGCTTGCTATTCTGCGGTTGATCCAATGACAAGCTTGACGATGAATGAACCTGCCGGGTTGAGCGAATTTGGCAAGCGAGATATAGCCAGCTCGATCCATCCTTATACAAATCTCCGGGTGCATGAAAGCCAGGGCCCGCTGGTGATTACTCAGGGAGACGGCGTTTATGTCACCGACGAGAACGGCAAGACCTATCTGGAAGCCATGTCGGGGCTGTGGTGTGTCAGTCTTGGTTTTTCTCAGCCGCGACTGGCGGAAGCGGCGTATCGCCAGATGATGAAGCTGCCGTCCTATCACACGTTCGCGCATAAGGCCAATGATGTGGGAATTGAACTGGCGGAGAAATTACTGTCGATGGCTCCGGCGCCGATGTCGAAGGTGTTTTTCACTAACTCGGGATCGGAGGCGACGGACTCCGCGGTCAAGCTGGTCTGGTATTACAACAACGCTCTGGAACGTCCGAAGAAGAAGAAAGTCATCAGCCGCATCAAGGCGTATCACGGAGTGACGGTGGCCAGCGCCAGCCTGACCGGGCTGGCGAACAATCATCGCGACTTTGATTTGCCTATCACGAACATCATTCATACCGAATGTCCGCACTGGTATCGCCATGGCCAGCCGGGTGAGACGGAAGAAGACTTTGCCACGCGCATGGCGCAATCGCTGGAGCAGTTGATTTTGCGGGAAGGCGCCGACACCGTAGCGGCCTTTATTGCGGAGCCGCTGATGGGCGCGGGCGGGGTGATTCTTCCGCCGGCCACTTACTTTGAAAAGATTCAGGCGGTGCTGAAGAAATATGACGTGCTGCTGATTGCCGATGAAGTGATTTGCGCGTTTGGGCGCACGGGCAATATGTGGGGCAGCGATACTTACGGCTTGAAGCCGGACATTATCACGTGCGCCAAAGCACTGTCGTCCGGGTACCAGCCGATTGGCGCGGTGATGGTTTCGCCGCTGGTTTATGACGCGCTTTCACGGCAGTCGGCCAAGATTGGAGTGTTCAGCCATGGGTTCACCTATAGCGGGCATCCGGTGACGTCGGCGGTGGCGCTGGAGACGTTGAAGATTTACGAGGAACTGGATATTGTCGCGCGCGTGCGGAGCCTGGCACCGCGGATGCAGAACGGGTTGCGCAGTTTTTCGAACCATCCGCTGGTGGGGGAAGTGCGCGGCATTGGCCTGATTGGCGCGATTGAACTGGTGGTGGAAGGGGCGGGCGCGTTTCTGTCGAAGCGGGCGCATCATCACGGCGTGATTATCCGGCCGCTGGGAGATGTTATTGCGTTTTGTCCTCCGCTGATTGCCAGTGAGAATGAGATTGACTTGATGCTGGAACGGTTCAGCCTGGCGCTGGAAGACACGCGGCAGGCGTTTCAGTAGCCGCTATCTCGACTTAGAAGGTCGGCGGAGTGTTGATCCAGAGAATGCTTGCCTCGGTCTTTCCGGGATTGTTCCAATGGTGCGGCGTGCTGCTGGTGAAGTAAAAGCTGTCTCCGGCGCGCAATTTGAATTCTTCGTCACCGAGGAAAATATTCAGGCGGCCGGACAGGATATACAAGAACTCTTCGCCTTCATGCGCGTAAGGTTCTCCGCTTCCGGAACCCGGAGCGACGCGGAACAGATGCGGCTCCATGCCGACATTCCCGGCGGCGAGGAGTTCCATGCGGACGCCGGTTCCGCCTTCCAGTTCTTTGCGCTCCGAAGGCCGCACCAGCGGTCCGGGGGCGTCGATGGGACTGAACAGATCGAGAATATTCAGGCCATAATATTGCGCCAGCTTGCGCATGATTCCCACCGAGGCTCCGCTGTGGGAACGTTCGAGATTGCTCAGGAATCCGACCGAGACGCCAACGGCTTGCGCCACGGTCGCCAGGGATTCGCCGCGCTGCAAACGCAATTTGCGGAAGCGCGGACCGGCATCGCCGCGGGCCTCGCCATGTTTCAGCAGGCCTTCCTGCCTGAGCTGCTTCAGGATGCCCGGCGCGTTGAGGCCTTGTTCGCGGCGCAAGTAAATGGCGCGGCGCATGACGCGCAGGTCTTCCAAGGAATAAAGCCGGTATTTGCTTTCGGTGCGCACCGGGTTGGTGAGGCCCAGACGGTCCCAGCTTCGAACCATTGACGCGGAAACGCCCAGCCGCTTGGCGACCGCCCCTATTTTCAACTTTGACAAATGAATTACCGCTGTTTCCAACAGCCCCCGATAGCATGTTATGCTAACAGAATTCTGGAGCTTGCAATAATCCGACAAGGTTTTTAGATGACATATCCCGCGCTTGAAAACGAAGTTAAAACGTATGAAAAACGTTCGCCGAAATCCCGCGAAGCGCACCTGAAGGCTTCAGAGCGTCTGCCTCTTGGCGTCGGCAGCAATTACCGCTTCTACCCTCCCTATCCGCTGTTTGTGCAGGACGCCAACGGCGTGGTGTTTCATGATCTGGACGGCAACGCGTACGACGATTACAACCTTTGCTATGGCACGCTGATGGCCGGCCACTGTCATCCGGCGGTGGTGAAGGCGGTGGAATCGCGGCTGAAGCTGGGCACCACTTATGGCATGCCGCACGGTTTGGAACTGGAACTGGCGGAAGAAGTTTGCGCGCGTTATCCGGTGGATATGGTGCGCTTCACCAACAGCGGCGGCGAAGCGACGATGAACGCGCTGCGGCTGGCGCGCGCGGTTACCAAGCGCGACAAAATTGTCAAGATGGAAGGCGGCTATCACGGCGGCCACGACGGAGTTTCCGTCAGCGTGAAACCGCAGGCGGCGGATTTTGGAGATCCGCAAGCGCCCAACACGGTCATCATCAGCGAAGGCGTTCTGAAAGCGACGACCGATGCCACTATCGTCGCGCCGTTTAACGATCTGGAAGCGATGGAAGCCATTTTTGAACGCAACCCCGGGCAGATTGCGGCGGTGATTCTGGAGCCGATCATGATGAACATCGTCTTCGTCACTCCCGATGATGGTTATCTGCAAGGGCTGCGCGAAATTACGAAGAGGCACGGCGCGCTGCTGATTTTCGATGAGATGAAGACGGGCGCGAAGCTGTGTTACGGCGGCGCTTCCGAATATTTCAACGTCACGCCCGACATCATCACGCTGGGCAAATCGATCGGCGGCGGACTGCCGCTGGCCGCGTTCTGCGCCAGCAAGGAGACGATGTCGGTTATCTCCGGCCAGGGGATGTATCACGCCGGGACTTACAACACCAACCCGCTGGTGATGGCGGCCGGGCTGGCGATGTTCCGCGAGGTTCTGACTCACGACGCTTACACGCATGTCGACGCCATGGAACGCATGCTGGTGGAAGGCTATCAGGCCATCATCGACAAGACCGGGATGGTTGCTTATGCGGATGGGATTGGCGCGAACGGGGCTTTGGTGCTGTATCCGAAGCGCATTCGAAATTACCGTGACTGGTACGAGCATGACACGGAAGTCTGGATGCATTACTGGTACGGGATGACCAATCGCGGCATTGTTCCGCAGCCTTTCTGGCCGGATGAGCAATGGACGCTCTCGGTGCAGCACACGGAGAAACATATCAAGGCCCATTTGGCCGCATTCGCCGACATCGCGCCGGCGCTGGCGGCCGCCCAGCAGGAACGGAAACTGACCCCGCAAGCCGTCTAACTCTTAAAAACATGGCAACGCCCGCTGTCGGCAGCATCTCTGAGCAGTCCGCCTCACTGGTCAAAGCGCTGGGGGTGAGCGACCTGACGTGGCTGTACCTGGTTGCCGTGGTGAATCTGAACGTGATTCCCGTGGTGGCCTCCGATGGCGTCCGCGTTCTGTGGCTTTGGGCGGCGGTCATCTTGTTTTTCTTTGTGCCGCAAGGCCTGGGCGTTATTGAGTTAGCCATGCAGACGCCGGGCGAAGGCGGGTTGTATCTGTGGACGAAGGAAAGCTTCGGAGATTTCCATGGCTTTCTGTGCGGCTGGTGTTACTGGCTCACCAATATGTTCTTTGTTCCGGCTTTGCTGGTGTTTATCACCGGCATTACCACCTACGCCGGCGGCGCGAGCCTGAGCAACAACAAGACTTTCTATTTTCTGCTGACCATTGGCTTTCTGTGGGTCACCATTGCCGCGAATGTTTTTGGTCTTGGGGTAGGGAAGTGGGTGAACAATATTGGCGGAATCGGCGGATTAGTTATTTGCGGAGTCCTGATGCTGATGGCCGCGGCAATCCTGTTCAACCATCCGAGTCTGATGCACTGGGGAGGCGTTCGCGGTCTTCCCATGTCGTCATTCGGAGTGATGTGCCTGGCAGTAGTGGGCCTGGAGTTAGGGCCCATCATGGGCGATGAAATTCGCAATCCGCGAGTTACTATTCCTCGAGGAGTTCTGCTCGGCGGCGGATTGAGCGTGTTTCTGTATATCGGTTCCACCATTGCGCTGCTCAGCTCGGTGCCGCAATCCGATGTTGCGTCCGTGCAAGGTCTGCTGCAGGCGATGGATAAGATGAGCGCGGGTCTGCATCTTGGCTGGATTTTGCTGCCGCTGGCGCTGCTGATGGCCGCCTCGCTGGCTGGCTCCACGTCGGCCTGGGTGAGCGGTTCCGCGCGCATTCTGTTTGTCTGCGGCCTTGACCGCTATCTGCCGAAGGCGCTGGGAAAAGTTCATCCTAAATATCATTCGCCGTATGTCGCGCTGATCATGTTCGGCTTTCTGGCATCTCTTATCATTGCCATGAGTTTCATTGGGGCATCGGTCAAGGAAGCATACCTGACGCTTCTTGACTTAGCCGTTGCCCTGCAGATGATTTCTTACACTTACCTGTTCCTGACGCTGCTGCGGCGGGTGTTTTCCAGGTCCACGCCGACGCGCTGTTTCCCGCGCCTGCTGCTGAAAATAGCCGCGATTGCCGGCTTGCTCACCGCAATGCTGGGGTTTCTGATGGCGTTTGTGCCGTCCGGACAAATTGAATCGATATTTTCATTCGAAGTGAAGATGATTGCAACGCTGGCGATGTTTCTGGGAACCGCCGGCGTTCTCTTTTTTCACTATTCGAGGTCTCCCTTTCATGATGCGCAAGCGAATGTACATTCACGGTGAATTCACCGAAAGCAAGAGCGGCTGCTGGTTCCCGGTATACGATCCCTCCACTGAAGAAGTTATAGCTGAAGTTCCCGACGGCAACGCTGAAGATATCGACAAGGCAGCAAAAGCGGCGCGCGCGGCTTTCGATGGCGGAGCGTGGCCGCAAACCAGCGGCCAGGAACGCGGGCGTATTTTATTCCGGCTGGCGGAGCGCATCCGCAAAGACGCGCCTGCCCTGGCCGAGCTAGAATCCCGCAACGGCGGCAAGCCTATTGTTGAAGCCGAGTACGACATAGCCGACGCGGCCAACTGCTTTGAGTATTACGGCGGCTGGGCCACGAAAATTTCCGGTTCCGTGAATCCCGTCCCCGACAACGCCTTGAGCTTGAGCATCAAGGAACCGGTGGGAGTGGCCGGGCAGATTGTTCCGTGGAACTATCCGCTGCTGATGGCGGCCTGGAAACTGGCGCCTGCCCTGGCGGCGGGCTGCACTTGTGTTCTGAAACCCGCCGAACAAACTCCTTTGAGCATTCTGGAAGTGGCTGAATATTTCAACGAAGCCGGCTTTCCTCCGGGAGTTATCAACATTGTCACGGGCATGGGAGAGAGCGCGGGCGCCCCGCTGGTGGCGCATCCGGATGTTGACAAAATCGCCTTCACCGGCAGCAACGCGGTGGGCAAGGCGATATTGAAATCGGCGGCCGACAGCATCAAGCGCGTGACCATGGAACTGGGCGGCAAGTCTCCCAACATCTTTTTTGAAGACGCCGATTTCGAATCCGCCATTGATGGTGCTTTGTTCGGAGTTTTTATCAATCAGGGCGAGGTTTGCTCGGCGGGCAGCCGGCTGCTGGTTCAGAAATCCATCTACTCCAAATTTGTGGAGGCGATGGCGGCCAAGGCGAAAACCATCAACGTGGGTCCGCCGCTGGACCGCGCCAACAAGATGGGTCCGCTGGTGAGCAAGGAACAGTATGAGCGAGTCCGATCTTATCAGGAGATTGGCAAAGGCGAAGCGAAACTGGTTTCCGGAGGCGGGCGGCCGGTCCATCTTGAGCGCGGCTACTTCGTGGAGCCGACTATCTTCGCCGACGTTGATAACTCCGCGCGTATCGCGCGCGAGGAGATATTCGGTCCCGTGGCATCAGTGATTCCGTTTGAAAACGAAGCGGATGCGATCAGGATTGCCAACGACACACCGTTCGGTCTGGCGGCGGCGGTGTGGTCCCGAGATATCTATCGGGCGCTGCGGGCGGTGAAGGCCATACGTGCGGGCATTGTCTGGGTTAACCACATGCAGCCCACTTTTGTGGAGGCACCCTGGGGCGGGTTCAAGCAATCAGGCTATGGCCGCGAGTTAGGACCCTGGGGTGTGGAAGAATACCTGGAGACCAAACAGGTTCACATCAATTTGAATGAACAGCCCATTGGCTGGTACTGAGGAATTATGAGCATAACTCGGCGTGATTTTCTGGATGGAATGGCCGTTGCGGTGGGCGCGCTGGGTGTTGCAGGAAGCGCCGGCGCGGCTCCGCAAGATAATCCAGGTTACTATCCGCCCGCATTGACGGGCATGCGCGGAAGTCATGAAGGCTCTTACGACATAGCGCACGCGCTGCGAGATGCGAAGTTCTGGACCAGCGCCGGAACTCCAACCGCCACCGGCGAGACGTTTGACCTGATTGTGGTGGGAGGAGGCATCAGCGGTCTTTCGGCCGCATACTTCTACCGGCAGCGTCATCCTGGCGCGCGCATATTGATTCTGGACAATCACGACGACTTCGGCGGCCATGCCAAGCGCAACGAGTTTCACACCGGGGGCCGCTTGCTGCTGGCGAACGGCGGCACCGCTGAAATTGATTCGCCGTTTGAATACAGCGCGGAGGCTCACGCCTTGATGCTGGCGCTGGGCATTGATCCGGTTGCGCTCTCCGAAGAATCCGAAAAACGCACCAGCGGCAAAGTGTTTCACGATCTGCACTCCGCATTCTTTTTCGACAAAGAAACCTTCGGAACGGACAAGCTGGTTGTGGGCTCGCCCTCGCGCCGGGGCGGAGGGACGAAATGGCAGGAATATCTGGCCAAAACACCCCTGCCGCCAGAGGTGCAAGCCGACCTGATCCGCCTGCAGGAAAGCAAGGTGGATTATCTGCCCGGCCTCAGCGACACGGAGAAGAAGGCCAAACTCTGCAAGATCAGTTATAAGACGTTCCTGCTGGAGATGGTGAAAGTTCATCCTCTGGTGATCAGTTACTACCAGGCCAACCCGCACGACTTGTACGGACTGGGCATTGATGCGGTTGGCGCGCTGGAATGCTGGGCGCTGCGTTACCCCGGCTTTGAAGGCATGAAGCTGGAGCGCAAGCCGACCCCTTACCTGAGTTTCACGGCGCGGGGGAGCGTTACTCCCAAGAAGGAATATTATTTTCATTTTCCCGACGGCAACGCTTCGGTAGCGCGCCTCCTGGTGCGCAATTTGATTCCCGATGCCGTGCCCGGCAGCACGGCGGAAGATGTTGTCACGGCCCGGGTCAACTATGCGCGCCTGGACCAGGACAGTTCAAAGGTCCGCATTCGCCTGAGCAGCAGCGCGGCGCGAGTTCGACAGACAGGCAACGAAGTGGAAGTGGTTTACGGGCGGGAGAAGAAGTTATACAGCGTGCGGGCCAAAGGCGCGGTGATGGCCTGCTGGAACATGATGATTCCTTATGTTTGTCCGGACCTGCCACCCAAACAACAGGAGGCGCTGCACTATGGAGTCAAGGTGCCGCTGGTCTATACAACAGTGGCCGTGCGCAACTGGCAAGCGTTTGAAAAACTGGGAGTGCAGAGTGTCTCCGCGCCCGGCATGTATCACACGAGGACTTCGCTTGAGTTACCCAATGTCATTGGAGATTACAATGCGGTTCCTAAGTCGCCGGACGATCCGGCCCTGATTCGCATGTTACGAACTCCGTGCAAACCGGGGCTGCCCGCGCGCGATCAGCAGCGCGCCGGGCATATTGAGCTGTTCATGACTCCGTTCTCGACATTCGAGCAGAAAATTCGCGAGCAACTGACGCGCATGCTTGGGGCCGGCGGTTTTGACCCGGACAAAGATATTGATGCCATCACCGTGAACCGCTGGCCGCATGGCTATGCGTATGAATACACGCCTTTATGGGATGGCGAGTGGGCGGCGGGTGAGCGCCCTTGCGACATCGCCCGGAAGCCTTTCGGGCGCATCACTATCGCTAACTCCGATGCGGCGGCGGCCGCTTACACGGATCAAGCCATGGACCAGGCCTATCGGGCTGTCCATGAGCTGGAAGCATCCTGATAAACCACTTTCCCTTGAAACACTGTCATCTGGCATTTCATGTCCTTGATTTGATCGGTTGCGACGGTATAGGGGTCGCGATCCCAGACGGCGATATCGGCATCCTTGCCAATCTCGATTGACCCAATTCTGTTATCGAGAAACAACTGATGCGCCGCCCAGACCGTGTAAGAGCGAAGCGCCGCGTGGATATCCACCGCTTCGGCCGTGCCAAACGGATGCATCCCATAGGTGCCCTTCAGTGTCTCGCGTGCGAGTGAAGCCCAGATGCCGAGCCTGGGAGCGAACGGTGTGACTGGATAATCGGACCCTCCGGCCCACTGGATATTTTTGCGCAAGTAAGTCTGAAAGGGCATCAGACGCAGGCAGCGCGCCGGGCCGAAATTGCCTGCATAGGTGTCGCCAATCCAGTACATGAATTCAGCCTGGGCCTCCGGATAACCGGCATCGTACTGCTTCTGCATGGCGGCCATGGCGGCAATGGCATGATCACTGGGAATATTGGCGTGAATGATGCTGTGGCGCAAACCCTTGGTGGGTTTTTCTTTCAACACCTGGGCATAAGTGTCCACTACCCAGTCAATGGCGTGATCACCAATGGCATGAGTGCCGACATGAATTCCAGAATCGTGAATGAGCCTTACTTGCTGGCGGTAACCTTGCGGATCAGTGAGCGGGTATCCCTTGTTCCCGGTGTCGATCCCGGTCCAGTTTTTATTCCAGTCGTTCAGCAGCCAGGCGGTGCGCGCGCCGCCGCTTCCATCCATGAATAACTTGACGCCGCCGGAGATGAGCAAATCGTCCTGCGTTTTGGGCAGACTTAGAATCCGTTTCACGACTTCCTGGGTATGGGCGAGCGTTGTCCCTCCATGCCACAACACGAAAAGATGGATGGTGAGTTTCTTGTCATCCCGGAGTCCGGTATAAACGCTCCAGTTTTCCGGGTCCATCCCCGGATCTTTAATCG
>Ga0116231_10010559_pt1 | contig 14792 bp, 11 predicted proteins | sample S1TSphgellanicum_2_FD_89695 | JGI IMG/M metagenome (GOLD analysis project Ga0116231, IMG submission 89695) | Host-associated microbial communities from peat moss isolated from Minnesota, USA - S1T2_Fd - Sphagnum magellanicum MG | ecosystem: Host-associated > Plants > Peat moss > Unclassified...
ATGATTGTCCCACCCCCCCCTCCCCCTCGACCCCTCTTTTTTTTTGTGGGGGGGGAGGGGGGGGTGAGGGAGTGGGTGGGGGGGTCGGGGGGGGGGGGGGGGGGGGAGATGCCTTCGGGATTTCCCTAGGGCGATTTGGAAACCTTGAATACTTCTGTTTTAGTTTGATTTGAGCAGGCTTTATATGTATTGGTATGGTAGAGAGTCTGGTGAGCAAAGACTTCAGAACTCAAAGGAGGTCAAATCTTCACACTTTGTTTTTTTACTTTTGAAGTTTTAAAAATGTTTGTAGCTTTCCACCTATTGCTTTTAACATCGCAAAAATATGGGATGTTTGACATAAGAGGGTTTAGTGTTCAGTAATGAGTGAATTAAAACAGATTAGGATTTTGAGCTTAAACTCTTTGATCATTGCAATTTTGCCTTCAGAAAGAAGAGTTTTGCAAAGCCCTAGTTGGCACACCCATCAGGTTTTAAATCACTCAAAATGAACTGAAAATGACAAAGGTAGGGTACGGGAACTAGAGAGGGGTCTAAGAGTTTTTTTTTTCAAAAAAATTGAAGCAGATTATCACTGGTCCTCTTCCAGTGTTTGCTGCATTGCTCCTTTACTTCTGATGCTCAAAGAACATTTCTAACCCTCCAGTTTGCACATCCACTGAAACAAAAACTGCTCAATTCTGCTAATGAATGAGGTAAATATTGGGAATTGTTCAGTGATAAGCACATGTTCGGTGATGGGCGGTTGTACCCTAATGACTGAAGAGCAAGGTGTTCCTGAAATAATTGCTTGGCTAAGGTGGAACTGAGGGGCACTTATTTCAGGAACACCCGGCTTCAAGGGCATTACCTTGAGTTAAGCAGCAGCATAATTATTTTTCTTTTGTTCCTGTTGTACCTGACGGGTACTGCATAAAAATGAAAAAAAAGTGAGATTGTTTCATTTACCTTGATTGGGCATTCAAAATGCCTTGTCATTTGTGGAGGACAGATTCCACTGAGTAACATGCCCTCAAGGTACACTAAAATAATTCTACCAATGGTCATAACAAACAAGAGAGAAAGTTTCTTTTAGCATTCTAGGCCCTTATTCTCTAGAACCTGACCACATCCTAGGCTATGGATCTTACACATAAGCTAGAGTTCTCAACAGCAGTGTGTCATAGGCATGCACATAGGTTAAGGGCCATGTCCATGATAGTTTCATGACTTTGTCGAGTGATGGCATGACCTTAAAAACCTTGGCAACCAACCCTTAAATTGTGGAATTACCATGAACATGAGTCCAAGGGAATAGAACATGTGTACACTCTACACATATGACTCAAAAACTAGTTCATATTGTATAGACCATGTGCATTGTTGCCCATATAATTTAGAACCCTAAAATTCCCTAAATCCTTTTCTTTTGCTTGCTAATCTATGTCTTCTTACCATTTCACATTTATATATCTTTCACCATGAATATTGATGTGTAGGGTGAAACCTGACACCACAGCCTTTATTGGAACAAGGGCTCCCCTAAGACTGGTGCCAAATACAGACCCAATCATAATAAAGCCATAGTTGATAACTTTACCAAGAGTAAAGACTTACTTTTTTGTTTCTATTTTTTCTTATGATACTCACCAGGTACTGTGGGGAAAAAAAAAGAGGGCATTCCACTTTCAACCCCCCCCCAATCGCAGAGGCAAGATTGCATAGGGTAACATGCTCTCCAATTACATTAAAAGAATCGGAGTAGGTTTTTTCAAGCTTCTTTTCATGTGCATGAAGTGGGCTTAGATCAGTTTTTTTTAGTGAATTGTGATCAAAGAACCGCCATTGGCAATGGGCTTCATGTGCAATACCCTAACGTGGCCATGATACATCCATCATACACACTTTTGTAGAATCCATGTGAACATGATATGATATGGACTTTGGACATATAGACAACATCAAATGTGTAATGACAATTTTTATGTAAAGGCCAATGATGAACTTAATAGCTACCTTTTCACTGCATTAAATGTTCAGCGAATGTAGTTGTTGATTATGGAAACTTCAGACTACCTGCTTTGTGAACCATTTCATTATTTCTCCAAATTGTGCAATGAGCTTCTCCCCTGGTGCTCCCATCACATATGTAATTGTGTCCCCATCACAACGGACATGGACATGGGACATGGGTATTTGAACCTCCTTGTAATATGTTATTGTAGTTGTTTCAATTATTGTCCAGTTGAGTTCATCATGAGTGAATGTGCTTGCGAGTGGGTTGTTGGATGCTAGCTATCGTGGTCTCCATCATGTGACTAAATTACAGTTCATGATCAATAGATTTAGAATTTAGTTCAAGGTAGCTTTGGTTGGAGAGCTCCAAAATTATGCTTTTCTATGACATAGCACAAAAGAGAAACGCATTCTAGCTCTGTCTCTAGCTTGTTTATTCAATAGCACTAGGAAAAAACTTATCATTCCTAGTGATCTACATAATGTTGTTGGGTTTCATTTTTCATTGGCACATCTCCTCCAATTGCTTATGGATCACATATGCACCCGTGTACACTAGATTTCAATGTTCACTTAGGGTGACTGTAGACAAGGATCCAAGGTCCAGGGACCAATGAATTCAAGCAATCTTATTGGTCAAAAGCTTTAAATTGGTCCCAAGGCCTTTAGACAAGGATCCAAGGCCAAAAGTGACAAATTGAGGCTAAACCTACATGGCACCTGTTTTTGAGGGTACATCAATTGGTTCGGACCAAAAAACAGTTCTAAAGGAGAGCTCCTGATTTGGAGAACCAAGAATCAGGCTAGGGACCAAGGTACAGTCCAACTCAAGGATTCAATTTGCTTCAAATCAGTCCAAATTGGTTCCTAGGAAATTGGATCCAGGACCCTCATCTAAAGTGGGCCTTATTACTTACATGCATTCAAATAACATGGGATATGCATAACTTAACATAATCTTGGCACAAAATTTCAAAATTGGCAATATAACACATGTATGAGAAACTGGGGCCAATGTTTTCTGTAGGGTAAGGCCCCTTACCCATAATATTGTAATTACCTATACATTAGGATATAAGGAAAGACATAAAGACCTTGTTGAAATTTTTTGCAGGGGAGTTGGAGGCTGCCTTCCTGCACATAACTTTTTCCTCCATGAAGGGTGAGCATTAGAAAAATATAATGGCCGCTCCTATGAGCATTAAGTTTTTGGAAGTGTGTGCTTTTTTCTTCTGGGTCCTATGACACCCAATGACCCATTGGGTATGGTGGAAATTTTTTTCATGATATTTTGATGAGATCTTTACACAGGATACAACCCTCGGCCACAGGCTTCACCAGAATCAGGCCCACCTTACACAAGTCCTCATTCTGGTAGCTCATGGCCTCAGGCTTTAAGTACCACCTTAGGTTCCAGTTGATGTAGTGCTTGTTATGTGAATAATTTTTTTACTTAAGAAGTTCGTCCCAAAGATAATAAGTACATAAAAGAAGTTGGTGATATTCCATAATGCTAGCCTAGCATTTCAGAGATCCAGCTGCTTTGATACTCCTCACCTTCTCTGTCGCAGGGTTGAGGCCTCCCAGGCAACTAAATGCCCTTGTCCTCTTCGCTCTTTGGTCTCAATCGATTCAGTTTCAATGCATTCACTTGGTGCCTTCCATAACCCAAGCTCAAGAATATTCATGATAAGAGAGGTTGGTGTGGAACCAAGCAAATGTAAACACAAGTGGGTGGATGTCTTAATTGAAGTCTGGAGAAATAATGAAATGATCCAGCATGCCACCACTGAAACTAAGGTTTCCTCGATGGGAGATGGAGCTGTACATTATTGTTTACTCTAGTGGGAATGTGAACTTTGAAGTCAAATTGTGAGAACATTTTCCAACCATGCCAGAGGAACGAGACAAAAACGTTAGCTTGAGAACAGGACCTATTGTCTCCTGTTTGGAACAAGTTTTGGTGTCTAGTTTGGGTACTTTTTAAGGCTTTTTCTGGCCAAGGAACCAGCACCCACCAGCACACCATGAAGGATGGATGTCATGTGGACAGGAAAGACTTCTTCTTTGTATTTCTGTCCCATAGCTCATCATAGTGGTTAGCTATGTACTAACCATCAACATGTATCTACCTAACTAAAATAGCCTTAAAGTGCCTTACCTATTTACTTGCCTACACTTACATTGCCTACTTACTCATCTATGATGCTTACCCACTTACATAGGTAGTTTCTAGTGACATATGTAGTGTGAGATGGAAGTAGAAGGGTTTACAGAAGAGGTTACCATAGTGAAAAACTCAGTTGTGATATTAATCCACAACTGAGTTTTCAATGGATGGTGCACTGGTTGGAGCAGGATCACATGATTGCCTTTTTCCTAGGTCGGATAGGTGGTGATCTTCTGGTCCCACTTGTGCCAGTTCTACTTGTGATGTGAATCAACAGTGCGGAACACTCCGGTGATGTTAAAGGAGTGGGGGAATGCTGCTATGCTTTGGAACAGGCCAGTGTAGAACCCATTATCACATAAGCCTGATGGAACGGCATCTCACCCTTCCAGGGTCAATATGCAAATTCATGCCCTGCAATGCACACATACATTGAAGTTTTTTGTGATTCAGATATTGCACAGCATGTAGGTAGTCATAGATATGGTTCACTAAAAAAGTTTTTGTCCTTTATCTGTGACCCTAGAGAAACGGTACAGGAACCATTCTTCAGTGGAAAGTTCGAATTTGGTTATGGGTTGATGGTTGAACCCAGGAATGTTAAAACTTGGAATCACCATATACAGCATTTGGAGCTGATGGTAACTGAATGGTGAGTTGATGTTACCATGGCATGTTACTTTATTTTGCATTCACATATGAGATGCTAATTACCACAAAAACTCAGGTGGAGTCCTTGTTGGCAGCCAATGTTTACTGAGTGTTAAGAAAATATTTGCACTAGCATCCAATCTTTAAGAAATGTTGATTTGTGATGAAAATTTTTGTTGTACATAAAATTGTTGAAAAGGAGTGTGTAAATCAATGTTAAGCAAAGAACCTCCACCCTTTTCTTGTCCCACCTTCACATAAGATATTCATGCAAACAAGTGTAGACTTTGCATTGCCAGAAAGCTTGCAAAACACACAAGACACAATTTTGTCTCTTAATCTATTGTAGTAATACACAAAAGCAAATCTGCGACATTTTTACAAATGTTTGCTACACTTTTATAGGACATCTCCTATGCTTCTACAAACACACAAGATCAATGAACCTCCTTAGCACCATGCTTTTTTATTTTGACAAAACATGGGAGGCACAAGAAAATAATCCTTAAGTCTTTTGTCTCCTTTTTCTTTCATATCAACTATGTTTTGACTCACAGAAGCAAGTTCACCTACACCTCAAACATCTACACAAACAAATCATGAATTAGCATATGCAATTCAAAACTTGAAAAAAAGAACAATTTACAATTCATTTTATCCAACATCTTGTCCCGATAATACAAGTGCTCAAAACAAGAAAATCAACAAAGGTTGGAAGAGGAAATAGGTTCCAAATTCTCAAGCCAAGAATTCATAAGATTCAACCATGTGGAACCTTTATCCAAGAAATCTTGCCAACCAAATTGGGAACATGGAAAAATCATTATACTCATTGAAGCAAAGAAACACAACCATCACTTGACCAAGTAGATCTTTGAGACCGATTCCAAACAACAATTACTAAATGGAAAACAATTGTTGCTTCTATAATGAAAGTAGGTTGCTCACCACACATGTGGAATGGGCATGCTTGCAAAGAAAAGTGAGGAACATTTAATGATGACTTCAAGCAAATTTTCAACTACATGGTTAACACAAACAAGGAATACAAGTCCATGAACGCTCAAAATAGAATAACATTGCATTGCATTGACCACCTCAATTTGGCAAAAGAATGTACAAAATGATGAAAAAAATGTTAAGTATTTGTTGCTTCATGTGAAGATCTCATGAATGACCTAGACAATGTTTACAAACAAGAGGTTTGACACCAATAAGTTTGATCAAGTACCTTGATGATGACAACAAAAATTCAAGGATGCATTGAAAAGATCACTACACCCTTGGATCTACCAATGCATCACCCATAGCCCACCCAATACTGCTTGAATCCACACCCTACCCCAAAGGATTCACTTGTTCACAACCCACACCACAACACGAAATTACAATAACTCTAACATCAATCAATAGATCAAGGCAATTAATTGGGATCGTGGGTATTAAATAAGCCCCCAAGGAGGCCATTACTTGCATATTTTAGGAAACACTTAAAATTTAAAAATATTTTTTAGGTTGCTATGAAATAATGGCATGTTTTTAATACATCTTAGGTATATATTAAAATGTCTCAACATATTCCAAGTATGTTCTCATATTGAATTATATTCACCCCAATTATATTTAAGAAAAATAACTTTTCGTGCTTTTTAATAAATGGCATTTTATATTTTTTTGCACATTGTTTCGAATAAAATGGAAGTGACCCCTTGAGAACAAGCCCACTTGTTAGCTCACAAATTCCAAACAAATGAAACTAAAAAAAGAAGTCAATTATTGGTTGAGTCAATCAATTGAATGTATGAAACAACCCTTGTTGTGAAAGAAAAGTGATAAAAGACCCAAGAAAACCTATAATAGAAATAGCTTGAATACTTCAAATCAAAAGATGTTATGATTGACACAACCCAAACAAATTTGGTCAATGCCATTTTTTTGTTTGACACAAGTTTTGAGCATGGAACTCTTAAACATGAAAAGCACCAAAAACAATGAAATTGATGATCTATCACACAAGGAAACATTTAACCCAAATTATTAGAGGGTGGAGGTGTTCAAAAGGATGTAATGAATGAAAAACTATGAATGTTGTAGATGGCAAGTGGATAGTAGCATTCAATTTTTTACCTAAGGCTTCAATTGTTGAGTTGAAAAAAAATTCAAAAAATTTGATAAGCTTGATGAATGACATTTTTTTTAAAAACATGGTGATTGAATTCACTTGAAATCATCAAATATTGTGTTTTTTTCCTAGGAATAAAATCAATTTTTTACATAATATTTTTCCAAACTTTCTTGGCCTTCAATGCCATGAGCTACTAGCTCAACATCAACTATATGCAATCAATGCATATATTGAGTATCTTCTTGTCCTTCAAATTCAATATTGCACACAAGCTTTTGTATATGAGGTTTTCCTTCTAATTTAAATATGTTAAATGTTAATTATAAGCACACATAAACAAATCAAGTATGAAAATCACATCTAAGTCAAATTTTCCAAGGAATTCCTTGAAAGACTTGTTTAAATTTGCAAAAGCATTTTCAACAACAAAAGCATGTGCTTGTGCTTTCAATTATAAAATAATTCAAGAATTGTGTGTTCACCTTCCTCTTTAAAAGGGTTAAAATCCAAAAAAAAAAAAATACCATGTTATGAAAAACCAAAAAAACCACATATGGTTGATCTTGGTTTCACCCAATGGCTAAGTTCATTGTAATCTAACTAATTATTATGAAGCATAGAGGTAGTGAAAATTGGATTGGGTATTAAAAAAATTATTTACACTATATGCAAAATGATTATCAAAATTCAACTAAGGAAAATCAAAAAATTATCACTTCAAGAAGTTCTAGTAAAATGATGACCAATAATAAAAATCCATTGATGTTCCATGTTGTCCATAACAACAAAAAGATAATGAGTGAAAACAAGTAGTTGGCATTTTTAACAAACTTGCAGGGAAACAACTTCTAAAACAACTTGTGCAATATGCAAACCAAAAAAACCAAAAACCTGTGTAAACAACCAAATAAGAAACACAATCAAAATAAAAACAAACATATAAAGTGAAAAAAATGGTCATAGCAAATGCAAATTTGCACACCATAAAACAAAATTATGAAAACTTGCATCTTATGAAACAATTCAACACAAAACATGATTGTCAACATAAGCAACAAAACAAAACGAATGTAATGAAATAAAGCAAAAAAACAAAACTTACTTGTGCAACAAAAACCACGATTTAGTGACGACACATGAAATCAATAAAAAAAACAAAACGAAAACAAAAATGATAAATAAACCTAAAAAAAACAAAGCAATATATAAACTCAAGCAAAAAAAAATGCAAGCAAGAAAACAAAAAAGCAAGAAATGCAAAGAAAAGTTAAGGATTGAAACAAAATTAAATAAAGCACAACATCAAACTTGCATGTTGAACATCACATCAAATTTGCACATCAAAAAATGTAATTAGAATGGATGTTAAGAAGCACATCTTTGTGGAGCTAAACAAAAGAAACACAATTAGTGTGTCACTAAGAACACAAAAATCAACACAAATGGAAAAACTTGTCATCAAGAACAAAAGAAAGTAGAAAAGAACAACAATGAAAAAAAATGATCTTGACTATTAAAAATTGGATGCATAAAAGAAAATTGATCAAAGATGATAGTGAGGAGGGAAAGAGAATACTTGGGCATAGTGTCTTTCTCATTGACGTATAAAATGCTCTATAGATATGAATTGTTGGTAGATGCCATCAACCACAACAATCGTATGTCAACAAACCCTAAAATTTGAGGGTTAGGTCTGAATGTCAATGCAAAAAGTTAAAGTTAGGTTACTGTTATGACAACAAGTTAACTTAACCCTAATGTTAACTTTCTTAACACTCACAGCCTAAAAACATCATGTGTGAATGAAGCTTTGTTATGTCAAAATCACAATTGAACTTGTAAAAACCTCATTGGTTATGAGCATCCCCAGCCACACTCCTTATTGGGGCCTGTATGAGCATCTGCCACATTCAAAAACACCCCAAAACATGAAAAAGTGGAAAGTACAAAGTGAGAGAGTATTTAAATGTGACCACCTGGGCCAATCAACAACTGTCACTTTTATTTTACTGTCCCTTGTGGAGGGCACTGTACTTGGACAAATTTACAGGCCCAAACTGAGTTTGACACTGTTCCACTGCTCTACTGAATCCAAGGCCAGTTTACTCCTGTGGGTGGAGATGCTCTAAGCATCACCAACTTCAAAGTTACACTATAACCATACCATACTGTCCCTGACATTTAGGCTATGGGAAAAGGACTACTGGACAAACAGATAGGAACACAGGTTCTTGGCACCAAGTGAGGTGAGCCAGCATGCACTCAAGGGGCTCAGTTTTTCCTCTTTTGAGGAGGATCAAGGGGAGTGTTCGATTTTTAGGTTCTTTGTTGTTCATAATGTGTTCCCATCAAGTTCTCACTGATTCCCAGCATGTTCCCCAAGTTCCCAATGTGTTCCTCAGTATGTTCACATCAATGATGCCCATCACAAAAGGAAAAAGAAAAAAAAACTTGGGGGCTCCTCACAACAATTTAATATGTCACTCTATAAAGCTCTATAGAACCTCTCTTAATTCTCCTCATTTTGTTTGAACTTGCAAAGAAAACTAGAAGCTTCACCAAGGGGTGATGGTTTGGTGGTACAAACTTTGTTTGATATCACAAAAGTCCCAGGTTCAAACCGGTTGGTGGCTGAGTGGAAAGCCCTGTTGTGTCTTCTAGCACTGGGCTTGACTTGAGGCTTACTACCAGCTGCTTGTCAGTCGAGTCCGCTACAGTGATTTCACCCGCCCACCAAATAATAAATAAATAAACCATGACGTGGTGAAGTTGCCTTCTCTATATTCTTTTAGGATGGGGAGCGGTACAGACTTGAGGTAGAAGGGGGAGTATGGGGTACCTATTTCTTAGTTGTATTCATTAGTTGTGATGGTGCATCCAAAGTGATTTTTATTTAATCATGGGCCTCTTTTATTGGCCCCTCAACAAGATAAACACTCACAATATGGACATACCCGAAATAAAAGATAATGTAGCCTTTTCCTCTAGTCTAGTTATATAAGTTACAAGTGTAGAATTTTCGCAAAGGGTATGGGATGAAATGTGGTGTCATTGGGAACGTCTTGGGGAACACATGAGAACTTGAAGAACACATTGAGAACATCATGGGAACACACTAGGAATGTGGTGGTAACCCCAAAATCCAGCCAAAAAATTTTTTTGACCCTAAATCCTACCAATGCTTTGTTTTGGTTTAGTTCGGTGGAATGGGCTCAAGAGACACGAGGTATACCTGCTTTCTGTTGGCTTCCGTGTGAGGGAGGTCCAGAATCCAGAGGTTCCTTGTTGATTAAGGCTACCAGGGGACTAACTCATCAAAGGCCAAGAAAGTGGCCTTTTATGACCTTCTTCTTTTTGGCTTTATTGGCAAGGCCTGTAGTATCAAGGAACATCTTTTTTTTTTGTTAACGTATTGGCTAACCAAACAACCAAACCACCCCTTGCTACACGATTTGTGATAAAGAGTGATGGCTCAAAAGGGTCATAAGTTTGTAATCCATTGGTTTTTTGCAATGAAGGGTTAAATGGTGAAGGAGCTTAATGATATTCAAACAAAGAATCATGGGAAAACCATGAGAAAGTGCTTATTTTTTAAGGTTCCTTATAGGATGTGCAATAACTATACTTGGGGATTAAGCTTGCTATGTACATATCAGAAATCTTGGTGTACGAGTATATATTATTGAACAATGATTGTCAACCCAGTATTACTAAATTGCAAGGTATAATTGACAACGTCATCAGCTCTACAGTTTTGATATCAGCACTCTGATGCTTAATAGTTATCTATCATGTTTGGTATACCTAGTGAAGCATGAAGCACAGGGTTTATTTTTTCAACTTTGTGATGTAGCCATCATCCATAAGATGATTTAGCCACATTTGGCTATTTACTAGATATGAAAGTAGAAAAAAGAGAACAGAACCCTTTATATATTCTTGGCTACTTACTGGAACTTATCATTTAAATCTGGTGATTTGGAATTTTTTTTCTTCACAATTTGGCAAATTTGGGTGATTTTTTTCATGATACACCCTTCATATTTATTGAAATCATATTTTTTGGGTTGAGATTTGGCAAAATCTTGCCTCCCAAAAAAATGCTAAAGCAAGAATGGCCAAAGCATCTATTAGTTAGGTGTGACTTCTCATGCACACTCATCAGGCACACTCCTTATGATCAATGTTTTTCTTCTCAAATTTGTGAAGTAGGTGGGTTGGCCATCATGCACAAGAAGACTTTAGCCAAATTTGACTAGGGGTCACAGGGGAAAGTAAAAACATTTAGGATTCCTCCTATAAATTGGTTACTTTTTGAAACTTATTCTCTAAATATGGCAACTTTAGATTTGTTTTCCTCATATAGTGACAACTTAAGCCCATTTTTTCCAAAAAGTGTACCTTTGGCACCTTCATTTTTTTTTTGGCCAGGTTGCGAAAATCCACCCCCAGCAGAAACAAAAAAAAAAAAAAAAAAAACCTTCTTATGACCAACAATTTATTTGCATAGAGGATAGTGGAGACATGAAGAAACTCAACCTCGTGCATAGCCACAACTAACAAAACCTGTGTAATGCTGAGTCGCTGACTGCAAAATTATGTCAAGAGAGTGTGGGGTATACAAAGTTGACGACTTCAAAACATAGAAATATATGAAGAGTGTGTATGGTATACAAGGGTTGACAACCACACAACATGTTATTGGTGTGGTCTTAGTTTAGACTGATTGACCACAAAGTTTTATTGATCTTTAAAATGATCAATGATCAAAAGTTTTCAAATGGTGCGGAAATGTCAAAAACCAGTGGTTTAATTAACGATAAACTGGCAATACTGGCACAAGCTCCACAAGCCAAAAATATTAAAATGTGTTACAATTTGGGCTCCATCAATTTGGAGGCTTGTGCTTATGAACCCATCCAAGGACATCTGAGGGCATTGTTTCATTGTAGATGAACTCATTTTGTTTGGTGATCAAGGGATATGGTGATAGGCCACCCCATCTTATTCCCAAACAATCAGCTGAAGAGTGTTCTCATACCCAATGAAAAACCATGAAAAACAATTGTACTACACAAATGTCATGCAGTTGGTCTTCAAGATGTAGGGGCTAGCTATCTATTCATAGGATCTGGTACAATCTTGGACAGCCCTATATTCCTATTCCAACATTGCAATAGGATTTGTAAACATGTTTTACTAAAGTTTATAGCAGTGTTGGATTGATATATAAGGTGAAACCTAGGTATGCACTACAAGTATATATTGTGATATTGAATAATATACCAATTGAATATCAATTCTTCCAACTACCTAGGTTATACTCAGTTGAGGTGGGTATGTCTTTAGGGTTTGAAGCTTTCATACCAGACTAGTCTAGGTCTTGGGTTTTGATACCAATACTTGGGTAGTGAAGGTGCAAATGGAGCTAGGTATGACTATGGTAGTGCATTAAGTTAGTGCATCTATGCCTCACTTTGTGACTCCTTTAATGATAAGATTGTCCAAGATTATGACAATGTCCTCAAGTGTTTAATTGTTATGAATGTGGTAAGTCACAGATTATTAGAGATGTCTAAAAGTTTTGTGAGTTTTTCTCATGGTGTCATTGTTGTATATGTTGTATTGTAACATTGTGTGCAATGTGTAGTTCGCATAACAAAGGATGATTGTTGGCAAACCTTTTTATTCTTTCTTTGAAACCCAAGAGAAAACAAAAAGAGGAAAAATGTTTTTCTATGTCTTCATTCTCCTCTTTAGTTTGGTAGTTTGTGTTTATGTTGTGGTTTTCTTTGACAACCCTTTGTACGACCAATGATCTTTAGTGGGTACAACTAAACTACCAACAAGTTATAATGGTGTGGGACAATGATTTTATTTTCAAGTTGGAATGTCTTTCTCTAAATTTGAAAAATCCACTAGAGATTAAACATGTGACATAGGGCTCACAACTAAATTGAACAAAATATCATATGTATTGTAACAAATGTGAAATGAGTTTATTGATAGTTGGGATGAACTGCAAGTGACAAAAACGTTAATTAGGTGAAAGGTTCAATATGCATATCTTACACAAACCCAACATTTCAAGGTGCCATACCATCATATCAATGTCATTTGGATGTTTGTCCAAATGAAAACACACTACAATGGACTTTATGGAAATCATAATGACAAGGTTTTTGGGTTATTCAAATTTTGTTGTATGCAACTCAAATGCATTTGAGAAATTTAGCAAAAAAGAGATGAAAAATGAAAAACATATGTTTCAATCCTCATAAAAAGATTAGTAGAATTTCAATTAGCTTGATTTGGGCTATAGTGTGTGTTGTTATCACAAAAACCTTGACACCAATTGAACCAAGTAATGCCTTTTAATCAATCTAAGGGCTATTGGATTAAATATTTAATGCATTACATACCACCATTATGATTGGGTTCAAACATAAATAAAGGAGTCACTTTTAGTGTAACCAATGTTTACTTGACATGTTTACAAGTCTAGTATATCAAATTCATGCTGAAAATGTGTGTTTACTTGTGATATCTTTTATCTAATATATCAATCTAGTATCTAGATAAATTTAAAAGTAATCCCATGAATGTAAGACACTTTTCAAGATGTTTCAAAACCTATAAACGATGTTTTTCAACATAATGAAATAGTGTAGAAACCTTGTTCTAGTTAACCTAAACTTTGTCATTCAACACACAATTGAGAATAATCAAAAATTGCCTTTTTATTGTTTTTAAATCCTTTTATCTTGTTTGGACTTGATTAGCTTTCAACTACTAGGAGAATATAATCATTTGAACAAGCTAGTATTCAATGACCTTTACAATGTGAAAAAAATTATTCAAAATTGGAAATTCTATTTGTGTGCATGGTAAAGGAGGTTGTGAATGTATTGAAAGCATTTTTTTCTTTAATTTTCATGTTGTGTGTTATTAATTCAACACTATTAAAAGAAACCCTAAACCCAACACTACTAAAAAAAAACAAAGTCACACATATGAAAGCATGCACATGAATCAAAATATACACAAAATTCACACACATGAAAACATGCACAAATAAACCTAGTGTCAAGCCAACAACCTCCTATTCTTTGGTATGTTTTAGAATATCATAACATGAAAGATGAAAGCCAAAGCCAAACCTTGGGGATATTACCCCCCCCCCCCAAACTCACTAAATAGTTAAAACCTCACGCACCAATAGCAACTTAAGAGGTGAGTTGTTATTAGTGTGCTAGAGGAGGAGGTAGCAAAACTTTGATATGGTGGAAGAACCATGCCAATAGATTCCTAAATGTTATTTTTATGAATAGGCTTGATTTTTACATTACTTGGCTAAAACCAAATTGAGGTTGCAAGACTATTCACAAGCTTACAATGTTGTCATCTTGGAATTATTAACTGAGATGCACTTGTGATGATTTACAAGAATTAACCAAATGATGTTAGGGATGATTGCTTTTTGGCCCCAAATGGTTTTTTTTTTTGCATCAATTATAATTGGAGAATTGTTTTTTACAAAAGCTAAATTTGTGGAAAAATATGAAAATGAACTAAGGGATGTTGGTTTTTTGTAATCCAACTATAAATTTTCAAAAGGTATCACAACTTGTATTTTTTGAATTCAATTGCAATTTACTTCTTTTATTTGTTTGAATTGTCAAAATATGTTCTAGGACTATCAACCTCAAGTGTTATGAATTAGTTGGTTTGGGGGAGTGGGGGGGGGGGGGGGGGGGGTGGGGGGGGGGGGGGGCGGCGACCCTTTTCGCCACTGGGGTTCCCCCTTTTTATTTTTTTTTTTTTTTTTTTGTCTTAGTTTTTTCCCCTTTA
>Ga0116231_10010562_pt1 | contig 14784 bp, 13 predicted proteins | sample S1TSphgellanicum_2_FD_89695 | JGI IMG/M metagenome (GOLD analysis project Ga0116231, IMG submission 89695) | Host-associated microbial communities from peat moss isolated from Minnesota, USA - S1T2_Fd - Sphagnum magellanicum MG | ecosystem: Host-associated > Plants > Peat moss > Unclassified...
CCGAGCAGGAAGGTCAAGGCGAGGAACAGCTTGAGCCGTCCGCGCTGACCGACGATCAGGGCGCGATGCGCGATCGTCACGAGCGTCGTGAACGGCCGCGGCGTAAACATCCAGGTCCTCGGGGCTTGTGTCACGCTATACTCGCTCGAATTGGGTCGACACAGCCGGGGGACCGTGCAGTTCAAATACATCGTAATTCTGGTCCTCGGCTTGATTCTGTTCAGCCTCTTCAAGGCTTTGTTCCATCTGGCGAGCGCGAAGCCGGGTGAGGAAGGGAAGATGGTCTCGGCCCTGGCATGGCGCGTCGGGCTGTCGGTGCTTCTCTTCGTGATGCTGTTCGTGGCTTATTACGCCGGCTGGATCACCCCGCTGCATCACTGACTTGCGGCGCGGGTGGCGCGCCTGGCTTCAAAGCCAGTAGACGAAGATGAACAGCCCCAGCCAGACGATGTCGACGAAATGCCAGTACCAAGAGGCCGCCTGAAACGCGAAATGCTTCTGCGGTGTCAGCTGGCCCTTGAGCACGCGTGCCCAGATCACCGCGAGCATGATCGCCCCGACCGTGACGTGCACGCCGTGGAAGCCGGTCAGCATGAAGAACGTGGACCCATAGATGCCGGTTCCGAGCTGCAGCCCGAGCTCGGTATAGGCTTCGTGGTATTCGTAGGCTTGAAAGCCGACGAAGGTGAAGCCGAGCAGGAAGGTCAAGGCGAGGAACAGCTTGAGCCGTCCGCGCTGACCGACGATCAGGGCGTGATGCGCGATCGTCACGGTGATGCTGCTGGTCAGGAGAATCGCAGTGTTGAGCGCCGGCAGCCCGATCGGCGAGACCACCTCGAAGCTGCCGTCCGCGTGCGGCCCCAAGGCCGCCGGACCGTTCGTCGGCCAGCCGCCGCGATAATCGTGCCAGAGAAACAGGTTCGTGAAGAACTTCGTGCCGTCGCCGCTCAACCAGGGGATGACGAGATTACGGGCATAGAACAGGGCACCGAAGAAAGCCGCGAAGAACATGATCTCGGAGAAGATGAACCACATCATGCCCATACGGAACGAGCGATCGACCGCGGCGTTGTACAGGCCGCCCTCGCTTTCCTGGATGACGGTGCCGAACCAGAAGATGAACAGTGAGGCGAGCATGAAGAAACCCGGCGCGAGGGACCACGCCGGCAGCCAGTCGTTGAGCCAGGCAATGGCCCCCGACATGAGCACGAACAAGGTCACCGAACCATACAGCGGCCAGGGGCTGCCGTGCGGGATATAATAAATCTCGGTATCGGGTGTCTGCGCTTGCGCCATGGGTCGGTCTCTCGGGCGGTTTGATGGGTCCGTGGGTTTACTTGGGGCGTGAGCTTAAACGAGCTTGGCTAGCGATGCGCTGCGTATTGCTGCGTCGAATCGAAGATGGAATAGGACAAGGTGATCTTGTCGATATCGCGGGGCAGGCCCGGATCGACGATGAACCGAACCGGTAACTGCCGCGTCTCGCCGAGCGCGAAACGTTGCGGACTGAAACAGAAACACTCGGTCTTGTGGAAGTAGGGCACGGCGCTGCGCGGCGAGATGCTCGGCACGGCTTGGGCGACGGAAGGCCCCCCGCTCAGATTCCTGGCGCGAAATTCCGCATCGTAGAGCTTGCCCGGGTGAATGCGGATCGAGCCCCGCACCGGCTGGAAGTCGAAGCTGCCGACCGAAGCGGGATCGGCGACGAACTCGATCGTCACGACACGATTCGGGTCGGGCGCTTCGACGGCCGACTCCTTGCCGGTGGCCGCCTCGGCGTTACCGATCCCGGTGAACTTGCAGAACACGCCGTATAGAGGCACCAAGGCCCAGCCGAACGCGAAACTCCCCGCGGTCATCAGCAGCAGGCCCTTGATCAGTCCCCGATTGGCGCGCCGTCGCTCCGCGGGATTCATCAATGCCTACTGCGATAGATCGACATCGCGATGAATGCCACGTAGAACCCGATTGCGAGGCTCGTCAGCGCGAGCGCGCTGATGCGGATCCGCCGCTTCTGCGCCGGCGCCGCGCTCACGTGTGCCGCACTTCAGCCGGTTCGAGCACCGGCGGGGTCGTGAAGCTGTGGTAAGGCGCCGGCGAGGCGATGCACCACTCGAGTCCGACCGGCCGGGCGCCGTCCCAGACCGCCGCGCTCGCCTTCTTGCCGCCACGGATGCACTGAATGACCGCGATCGCGAACAGGATCTGTACCAGACCGAAGCCGAAGCCGCCGATCGAAGAGACTATGTTCCAATCCGAGAATTGCACGGCATAGTCCGGCACGCGCCGCGGCATGCCGGCGAGTCCGAGGAAATGCTGCGGGAAGAACAGCACGTTCACGAAGATCGTCGACAGCCAGAAGTGCGTCTTGGCGAGCTTGAGGTTGTACATGTTGCCGGTCCACTTGGGCAGCCAGTAGTACACCGCGCCCATGATGGCGAACACGGCGCCGGGGACGAGAACGTAATGGAAGTGGGCGACGACGAAATAGCTGTTGTTGTACTGAAAGTCGGCGGGCACGATCGCGAGCATCACGCCGGAGAAGCCGCCGATCGTGAACATGAACAGGAAACCGAGCGCGAACAGCATGGGCGGCTCGAAGGACAGTGAACCGCGCCATAGCGTCGCGGTCCAGTTGAACACCTTCACCCCCGTCGGCACGGCGATCAGCATCGTCGACATCATGAAGAACAACTGCGCCGCCATCGGCATGCCGTCCGCGAACATGTGATGGCCCCAGACGATGAAGGACAGAAACCCGATCGAGGCGGTCGCGTAGATCATCGAGGTCGCACCGAACAGAGGCTTGCGCGAGAAGGTCGGAATGATCTCGGAGACGATGCCGAAGGCCGGCAGGATCATGATGTAGACCTCCGGATGTCCGAAGAACCAGAACACGTGTTCGAACATCAGCGGGTCACCGCCGCCCGCCGCATTGAAGAAACTGGTCTTGAAGAAATGGTCCATCAGCAGCATCGTCACCGCACCCGCGAGCACCGGCATCACGGCGATCAGCAAATAGGCGGTGATCAGCCAGGTCCAGCAGAAGATCGGCATCTTCAGCAGCGTCATGCCCGGCGCGCGCATGTTCATGATGGTCACGATCACGTTGATCGCGCCCATGATCGAGGACACGCCCATCAGATGCACCGCGAAAATCAGCATCGGAAAGCTGTCGCCGGTCTGCAGCACCAGCGGCGGGTACATCGTCCAGCCGCCCGCGACCGCGCCGCCCGGCACGAAGAAGGTGGACAGCAGGATGGTGAAGGCGAACGGCAGCAGCCAGAAGCTGAAGTTGTTCATGCGCGGCAGCGCCATGTCCGGGGCGCCGATTTGCAGCGGTATCATCCAGTTGGCGAGCCCGACGAAGGCCGGCATGACGGCGCCGAAGATCATCACCAGGGCGTGATTCGTGGTCATTTGGTTGAACAGCACCGGATCGACCAGTTGCAGTCCCGGCTGAAACAGCTCGGCGCGGATGACCATGGCCATCGCCCCGCCGACGAAGAACATGATCAGGCTGAACAGCAGGTACATCGTGCCGATGTCCTTGTGGTTGGTCGCAAACAACCAGCGCTTGATCCCGGCCGGCGGCTGATCGTGGTGGTCGTCGTGGGCAATCGCGTGTGCATCTGCCATGGCTGTGGGCGCTCTTGAGTGAGGTCGGGTGAAGGCTAGTAAGGATCAATCCAATCGGGCGGTCTTGACGGGCTCGGCAGCGGCGGCCGGCGCCGGCGCGCCCGCGGGCAGCGCCGGCGGGTTCAGGGCGGCCTTTTGCTCCAGGACCCACTTCTGGAAGTCGGCCGGCGAGCGTACGTCGACGACGATGGGCATGAAGCCGTGATCGCGGCCGCACAGGGCCGCGCACTGGCCGCGGTAGAGGCCTTCCTTGCCGGGCGTTACCTTGAACCACAATTCATTGATGAAGCCGGGAATCGCGTCGCGCTTCACGCCGAAGTCCGGTACCCACCAGGCATGGATCACGTCCATGGAAGTGAGCAGCAGCCGCACCTTGGTGCCGCTCGGTACGACCAACGGCTTATCCACCGACAGCAGATAGTTCGGCACGCTCTTCGGGTCGATCCCGGAGTGCAGTTGGCGGGCGAAATTCGAGTCCTGGGACAGCGTCGAGAAGTAATCGATGCCCTCGGCCTCGTTCATGTACTGGTACTGCCATTTCCATTGGTAGCCGGTGACGCGGATCGACAGCTCCGAGTTGCGCGTGTCCTCCATTTTGAGAATGGTCTCGGCGGCCGGCACGGCCATGAACACGAGAATGAGCACCGGAATGACGGTCCAGACGATCTCGACCTTGGTGCTGTGAACCATCGAGGTGTCCGCGATCGCCCCTCGAGACTTTCTGAATTTCAGCAGCGAGAGGATCATCGCGCCGAATACGACGATCGCGATGGCGACGCAGATCCAGAACACGAGCATGTGCAAGCCATAGATGTCGTGGGAAATGTCGGTCACGCCCATCGGCAGGTTGTAGCCATTCGAGCTGTTCGGCGACCATCGGTTCACATTCATCTCGACCAAACCCCTAGATACGATCGTTTTCGAGCGGCGGCGACTCGTTCATGCAGCCCACCAGTCGATCCAAACGGCTGGCCAAGCGGCTCTTTTCGTCGTCGGTCAGGAAACTGCCGACCTCGAAGGCCTGGCCGCGGCTTTCGATCATGAGACGGCAAGGGCTGCGCCGGGCGCGCGGAGTGCGCAGTCTAACCTTCGCCCAGTGGCGCGCAAACTCTTGTTTGGCCACACCGGCAGGCGAACGCGTCTCGAGACTGATCCGCGCCTCCGTGACCAGCACGGTTTGCGAGGTGAAGCGCCGCCGCAGACCCGACCGCAGGGCGAGACCCAGGCCCAACATCTCCAGGGCCCAACAGACCAATACCGGCCAGAATCCCTGCCAGGTGAACAACAAGGCCAAAATACCGGAGAACGCGCAAACCGATGCAAAAAACGCCGCCGCGGTCGCGGGAGTCAGCGAACAGTTCGGCGCGAGTTCGATTCGCTGTTCCATTCAGGGGCGCACTGTACGAGAGCTGGATGCCCGCGGCAAGCCAAAATCCCGCAATCGACTCAACTACTTATGCGCAGCACCGCGGTTCGGCGCCGAGTGCGGTGCGAGCGCGTACGCGCAAGGCGCGTCAGGCCCGGGCGACGCTCGTGCGTTGCTCGGCAGCAAGCGCCGGGTAGAGGTCGCCGAGACCTTGCGCGTAGCCGATTGCGGACATGCGCGCGCAGACTTCCGGATCGTCGATACCGCTTGCGATCGCGGCCACGTCGAGCGCGGCTGCGAGCGCGGCGACCGCCCTGCAGCTACGGAACGCCGCCGCATCCTGCTGTGCCGCGACGACGATGGCCCGATCGACCTGCATTCCCGCGACCGGCAGCCGCGCCAGGGTTGCGAACGAGCTGAAGTCGCGGCCGACCTCATCGACGACCAGCCCGGCGCCGAGTTCGGCCATCTCGGCGAACGTCCGCTCAGGGCGGCTCATGTTTGCCAGCGCCCGCTCCGCGATCCGCAACTCGAAGCGTCCGAAGCCGGAGGGCGTCGCCGCGGCCAGAGTGCGGCAATCGTGCAGCAATTCGCCCGAGGCGACATGCTGGCGCAAGGGTCCGAAGGAGATTGCAACCTCGTCGCCGAGACGCGCACGCAAGCCCGGCAGATCTTGCAGCAGGCGCGCGAGGCCCGCTCGTGAGACATCGGTCGCGAGGCCGGTCGCGTTCGCGATCGGCAGAAAATGCGCCGCCGGGACCTCGTCCTGCAGCGGGTGGATCCAGCGCATATACGCATGGATGGCCGTGAGCCTGCCGCTCGCCAGATCGTAGCGCCCGAGGTAGTGCAGTCCGATCTGCCCCTCCTCGATCGCGCGCCGCAATTCGCGCTCGATGTCGAGGCGCGCGACCGGCAGCATGTTGAGCGTATCGGAGTAGAACAAAATCGAGCCGGCGGCCGAGCGCCGTGACTCGAGCATGGCCGCGCGCGCGTGATCGAGCAAGGCCTCGGTCCGCACCGCGTCCTCGCCGAGCATGGCGATCCCGACGAAGGGCGCAAGATGGAATTCAGCGTCGTGCAACTGGATCGGGCGGGCAATGGCGGCGCACAGCGCCGCGGCGGTGATGCGCAGCCGATCCCGGTCCGGGCAGCCCTCGATGACCGCGCCGAGCATCGACTCGCCGAGCCGGCCGATGTAGCAGCCGCTGCCCTCGCCGGCGATACCGCTGCCTTGCGCCTCGCAGCCGTCGGTCACGTCGCCGCCGGTTGCCGTTGCGCCCTCGGGTAAGCGCTGCAGCACCTCGCTCAGGATGCGCTCACGAATGGAAAAGTCGATCAGCCGGCCAACGTCGGTCAGACCGTCGAGCAGGATCACGCACAGCGCGAGTGGCCGTTCCCGCAAGTGGGCGTCGGCGACGGAGCGGCGCAGGCGCCGCATGAAGCCGCGCCGCTGCTCGACACGCGTCCCCGCTCCCGGCACATCGGAGGCGGTCAGAGTCGGCACGCCGCTGACATGACGGATCACGCACAACGCGCGGCGCGGTCCATGCGCGCTCATGCGCACATGGTAGCTGTCGCCATCGATCAGGAAGTCCGCCTCCACGGTGTTGCGATCCGCGACCGCACGGTGTGCGAGACGAATCAACAATTGCGCCGCCGATGCGTCGATCATTTCTTCGATGCGTCGTCCCGTGAGCTTGGCCGCCCCCTCGAGGAAGCGCAGCCCCTGCCCGCCGCGCGCGTGCAGAACGAGTCCGTCGGGGCGCAAGAATGCCACCAGATCGGGCAGTGCATCGAGCAGGGCCTCGTCGTTCATCAAGACCCGGTGCTGCGTGGGTTGCGCAGCAGATCGACGGTGTCGTTGGGATTCCACGGCCTGCGCTGGACCGTCAGATAGCCGTCGGCTTCGAGTCCGGCCGGATCCGCGGCGAGCGCCGCCGTCACCGACGGCAGGGTCGCGATCTTGTCCGCGCCGCTCCAGCCCACCCAGGTATTGCGATCGGCTTTCGCCTCGTACAGCGCGGTATCGGCGATGCCGAGCGTCTCTTCCCAGTCGAGCACACGCGGGTGCCCGACGATGAACGGAAACGGCGCGAAGCCGATCGAACAGCTGGTGCGGGCGATCTGCCCGTCGCCGACGCGAAAGATCCGCTTCGAGACGGAGACGCGGACGCGCTCGGCCAGCGTCCCCGCCACCGCCATGTCCGCATTCATGCAGAGCACGACGAATTCGTCGCCGCCCCAACGAACGATCAGGTCGATGGGGCGGAATTCGCGCCGCAGGATCTCGGCCACCTGGATCAGCACCGCGTCGCCTCCCTCATGGCCGTAGTGGTCGTTGATCGGCTTGAGGCAGTCGAGGTCGATCACCATCAGCACGAAGCGTGGCGGAGGTTTGCCGCTCGCCGACTCGTTGGCGCTGAACAGCAGCGTCATGGCGTCGTGCAGACAGCGACGATTGCCGAGACCGGTCAAGCTGTCCGAGACGCTGGCTGCGCGCAGTTGCTGGTTCGCGCGCTCCATGTCGCGATTGCGCTCGGCAAGCTCCGCGGTCCGCGCATCGACTTCGAACTGCAGCCGCCGGCCATAAGCTTCCTCGCGGCGCAAGCGCCGCTGCTGCGAAATCCAGACGCAGCCCAGGGCGGTGGCGAAGGCGCAAACGTACAGAGTCCGTGCCCACCACGTCGCCCATGGCGGCGGCGCGACCCGCACGTGCAGCGCGATCGGCGTCTCGTTCCAGCGCCCATCGGCATTGGCGGCGCGTACGCGAAACACATAATCGCCGCCGTCGAGATTGGTATAGGTCGCCTGGCGGCTCGAATCCGCGCTGACCCAGTCCTGGTCGAAGCCATCGAGGCGGTAGGCGTAGCGATTCTCCTCCGGCCCGGAGAAATCCAGCGCGGCGAAACGGAACGTGACGACCGAGTCGCCATGCCCAAGGTTCAGTTCCTTGAGTCTCTCGGGGGCGGGCGAAGCCGGCTTGTCCAGCTTCAGTATCTGCGTGAGCACCGTGGTCGGCGGCTGCTCGTCGAATTGCAGCCGCTCCGGCAGAAAGGCGTTGTAGCCGTTCGCACCGCCGAAGTAGAGCGTGCCGTCCGCGGCGCGATAATGTGCGCCGAAGTTGAACTCATCGCCTTGCAGCCCATGGCTGCGGCGAAAACTGCGGATCCTGCGATCCGCCGGGCGGAACTCGGCCACGCCGCGATTGGTGCTCAGCCAGAGATTTCCCGAAGAATCGGATTCGATGCCATAGATCGTGCTGTTCGGCAGCCCGTCGCCTTCCGAGACGTTGTCGAAGCGCAGCCCGTCCTTGCCGAAGGGCGAGCCGCGCGCGTGATCGAGACCGCCGCCGCGTGTGCCCACCCACACCCCGCCCGAATCGTCGACGTGAACCGCGTAAATCGAATTCGCACTGAGTGAGGCGGGGTTGCGCGGATCGTGCCGGAAATGCGCAAATCGGCCCGTGCCCGGATCGAGGACGTCGAGGCCCGAGCCGTCCGTGCCGATCCAGATGAGGCCGGTGCGGTCCTCGGCCAAGGCGGTCGCGCGATCCCCGGCGAGTCCGTCGGCATCGTCGCGCCCGAACGGATAACGCAGCACGCGGTCCGTGTCCGGATCAATGCGCGCCAGTCCGCCGCCGAACGTACCCACCCAGATGCGGCCGCGCGAGTCTCGCAACAAGCTCATGACGCCCGGCGCGGGCAGCGTGGCCGGATCCTTGCTGGAATAATCGAACTCCGTGGTCAGGCCGTGCGCCGGGTCCAAGCGTTGGACACCCTGGTTCATCGTGCCGATCCACACGCGGTCGCGCTCATCCGTGACCAAGGCCATGACCGTATCGTCGCGCAGTGCGAGCGGCGATTTCGAATCATGACGCAGGCGGGTGAGCGTGCCGGCCGGCTGTGCGATCTCGGCCACGCCGGCGCCGAAGGAACCCACCCAGAGCGTAGCGTGCGAATCGACGGCAAAGGCGGTCACGTTGTCGGCTTCCACATCGCCGAAACGATGATGGCCGAACGACCAAGAACGGGGATTCCAGCGGGCCACCCGGCCATTCTTCGTACCGATCCACAGCAGTCCCGTGCGGTCCTGAAACAGCGCGGTGACGTGACTGTCGGGCAGGCTCGCCGAATCCGCCGGATCGTGGCGCATCACCGTGCAGCGCTCCGAGCGTCGGTCGACCAAGGCCAGCCCGTCCACGGTTCCGACCCAGAGGCGTTGCGCGGTATCTTCGAGCACCGCCGTGACGCGACCGGCGGGCAGGCTCGATGGATCGCCGTCGCGATGGCTGAAGCGGCTCATCGAGCCGGTCGCGGTATCCATGCGTGCGAGTCCGGATTTCATGCCGATCCAGAGCACGCCGCGGGAATCCAGATAGAGAACGTCGACCCGGATACGACCACCGTCCGCCTGCATGAGGCGCGCCAAGCCCTCGCCGAAATGCACGGTCCGGCCCGACGCGAGGTCGAGTCGATCGAGCCCGGTCGCGGTGCCGACCCAAACGTGTCCGGCCGTGTCCTCGCTGATCGCGAACACCGTATCGTCGCTGAGGCTATCGGCCTGCGCGGGATCGTGCCGGTAGTCGCGCATCGGGCGCCATGCCGCGTCGAACAGCCGCACTCCGCCACCGCGCGTGCCGACGACGAGCCTGCCGTCGTGGGTCGGCAGCACCGCCTGGATCTTGGCGTCGCCGTCATTGGGGTCGGCGCCGCCCGGCTCCGCGACGCGAAAGCTGCCTTGGCTGTCGTCACGCCAGGCGAGTCCACCGCCGTCGGTGCCGATCCAGAGCCTTCCGCGTTTATCGAGCGCGAGACTCGAGATCCAGTTGTTCGGCAGGCTGCCCGGATCATGATGGTCATGCATGAAATGCCGCCACTCATAGCCGTCGAATCGGTCCAGGCCGTCCTCCGTGCCGACCCAGAGAAATCCCTGGGCGTCCTGGGCGATCGCCATGATCGCTCCCTGAGAGAGTCCCGAATCGCTGCCCGCGCGCGCGAACAGCATCTCCGGCGGCGGCGCCGCGAAGGCGCAGCGCAGGCAGACGAGGCATACCAAGGCCCAAAGCGCGGCGAGTCCGCGGACCGGCAAAGTTCGTCGCAACGTCCCTGGTGACATTTTATCCTGGCGCTCGCGCAAGCCGAAAACCTTGTCTGCCAACTGTCCTTTCAACAATAGAACAAGGTCATCGCGATCGCTTGCTGCGCGGTCCAGATTGGAACGTGGGTCACACCGGCTCGGCCGCGATCCAGTTCACATTTCGCGGTCGAGCAAACCCTGCGGGTCGAGCCCGTCCGCCACCGTGTCGGCCGACGCGTTCGGCGCGTGCGGCAGCACGCCGAGGCAGGGTGCCGGCAGCGCGCCGCGCAGAAAATCCAGATTCTCATCGCAGCGTGGGAAGGCAGCTTCGATGCGGTTGGCGACCCAGCCGCGCAGCTGCAGGCCGCAACTCTCGATTGCCCGCGCCGTGAGCAGCGCATGGTTCAAACAGCCGAGGCGCATGCCCACGACCAGCACGACGCCGAGTTGCCAGCGCTGCGCGAGGTCGGCGAATGAGCGCTCCGCGTCGATGGGTACGAGCCAGCCGCCGGCGCCCTCGACGATGAGCACGTCGCTGCGCAGGCACAGCCGCTCGTAGGCCGAGTCCAGCAACGCGAAATCGATGGTCGTGTGCGCATCGCGCGCCGCGATGTGCGGGGCGATCGCGGGCTCGAAGGCGTACGGATTCACCGTGTCATAGGCAGCCCGGATGTTCATGGCCGCGAGCAGCGCGAGCGCGTCCTCGTTGCGCAATCCGGCGGAGGTCGGCTGCGAGCCCGAGGCGATCGGCTTCAGCGCGGCCACGCGTGCACCAAGTCGCGCGAATGTCCGGCACAAGGCGGTCGCGACGCGCGTCTTACCGACACCGGTATCGGTGCCGGTGACGAACAAGCGCAGCGGCTTCACGACGGGTCGCGCCGGCTCGGCAGCTGACGGCGCAGCTCGGCGAGGCCGATGCTCGTCGCTGCGCCGGCGGGTCTGGCGCCCGCGGTAGCGGGTGCCCAGGCTTGCGCGAACACGACTTCGTAGCTTGCCGGCAAGCGCCCCTCGTGCCGCGTTGCCTCATAGGCGGCCCGCAGCCGTTCGAGTTTGCCCCGGCCGGTGAGGCCGCGCGGGCGTCCCGCCATGAAGTTGCCTGAGCCCAGCGCCTTCAGATCTCGCCGCAGCGCGGCCATGTCGGCGTAGTGCAGGGTGTAACGCTCGACGTCGAGAACCGGGGCGGCGAACCCGGCACGGACCAGACCATCGCCAAGATCGTGCATGTCGATGAACCGGTTGACGTGGCTGTGCTCGTCGAGGCCGTCCCAGGCAACGCGCATTTCGCGCAAGGTGTCGGGACCGAAGCCGCTGCAGGTCAACAGGCCTCGCGGCGCGAGCACACGACGAAACTCGGCAAACAAGCGGTCGGGGTCGCACCAAGGCAGCAACAGATTGCTGAAGATCATGTCGACGCTGGCGTCGGGCAGCGGCAGGGCTTCGGCTTCGGCGCCGACGCGGTCGAAGCGGCGCCGCCAGGAGAGCCGTGCCTTGGCTGCCTTGAGCATGCCAAAGGCGGAGTCGACGCTGAGCACCCGGGCACGCGGATAGCGACGCTTCAGGGCGAGGCTCGCATGTCCCGTCGCCGCACCGGCGTCGACGATGAGCCGCGGCGTCAGTGCGGTGAGCTCCAAACGCTGGAGCATCTGCTGCCGGATCTCGGTTTGCAGCACGGCGGCAGCATCGTAGGTCGCGCTAGCCCGGTCGAAAGAACGGCGTACCCGGCGCGTATCGAGCGCGAATGCCGCCTCAGGCTCCAAGGGGCTCGGCGACGAGTTGCAGCCGCTCGAACAGCGCCCGATCCCGCGCCGTGTCGGGATTGCCGGTGGTCAGCAGCTTTTCGCCATAAAAAATCGAGTTCGCACCCGCCAAAAAGCACAGAGCCTGCAGCTCATCGCTCATCTCGCCGCGGCCCGCCGACAAACGCACGTGCGCGCGCGGCATGAGGATCCGCGCCACCGCGATGGTGCGTACGAAGTCGAACGGATCGAGGCTCGCGGTGTCGGCGAGCGGCGTGCCCGGGACGCGGACCAAGAGGTTGATCGGCACGCTCTCGGGATGTGCGGGCAGCGTCGCGAGGGTATGCAGCAAGCCGACGCGGTCCCCAGCTTCCTCGCCCATGCCGACGATGCCGCCGCAGCACACGTTCATACCCGCCTCGCGCACCGCCTGCAGCGTATCGAGGCGGTCTTGGTAGGTGCGCGTCGTGATGATCTTCTCGTAGTAGCCGGCCGAGGTGTCGAGGTTGTGATTGTAATAGTCGAGGCCGGCCGCCTTCAGTTCGCGGGCTTGCGCGCTCGTGACCATGCCGAGCGTCGCACAGGTCTCCAGTCCCAAGTCCTTGACCGCGCGGATCATCGCGACGACCTTGCCGAGATCCTTCGGCTTCGGTGAGCGATAAGCCGCGCCCATGCAAAAACGGGTCGCGCCGGCATCCCGCGCGGCACGGGCGCGGGCGACGACCGATTCGAGTTCCAGCAGTTCTTCGGCTGCCAAGCCGGTGTCGTAGCGCACGCTCTGCGGGCAGTAGGCGCAGTCTTCCGGGCAGGCGCCGGTCTTGATGCTGAGCAGGGTGCTCACCTGCACGGTGTTCGCGGGGTGATGGCCGCGATGGACTTGCTGCGCCTGGAAAACGAGGTCCATGAAAGGCAGAGCGAACAGGCCGAGAACCTCGCTCAGCGTCCAATCGTTGCGTACGTTCGTCGCGTGCATGAGGCGGGGGTCTCCAAAGGACGGCAAGCAACCGGCGACGCAGTATTCAGGCGCCGCGCCGCTTAGTCAACCGCGCAAGGCCGGATCGGTTGACGAAGCCCCGGCGTCGCCCCGCCCCCCCGTCCCGCAGCGCGTGGCCCTACTTGAAAATGTAGTTGAGCAGAATTCCGACGAACACCGACATCCCGAAATAATGATTGCCTTGAAAGGCACGAAAGCAGGCTGCACGATCACGGTCCCTGATCAGCCACAGATGATGAGCGAAGAAAATCGCGCCGGCCGTGAGGCCCAGCCAATACCAGGTGCCAAGGCGGGTGATGTGGCCGACGAGGATCAGCGAAACCAGGGTCATGGCCTGCAGGGTCGCGATGATGTGCCGATCCGAATCCCCGAACAGGATTGCGGTCGAACGCACGCCGATGCGCACATCGTCGTCGCGGTCGACCATCGCGTACATCGTGTCGTAGACGGTGACCCACAGCACGTTGGCGAGAAACAGCAACCAGCCGACCTTGGGCACATGCTCGAGCTGCGCGGCGAAGGCCATCGGGATGCCCCAGCCGAACGACAGACCGAGATACAGCTGCGGCACCGATAGGAAGCGCTTGATGAACGGGTAGGTGACGGCGAGGAACGCGCCGAAAATCGCATACAGCAAGGTGAGCTTGTTCAATTGCAAGGCGAGCGCCAAGGCCGCGAGCGCAAGCACGGCGAACAGGATCAAGGCCTCGACGGGCGAGATCCGGCCCGCGGCAAGCGGCCGGTCACGGGTACGCTCGACATGCGGGTCGAAGCCGCGATCCGCATAATCGTTGATGACGCAGCCCGCGGACCGCATCAAGACGACGCCGCTGACGAACACGGAGAAGATGCGTGGATTGGGTTTGCCGAGGCCTGCGAGCCACAAAGCCCAGAGCGTGGGCCAAAGCAACAGCCAGATGCCGACCGGCCGGTCGAGGCGCATGAGCCGCGCAAACTCGAGCAAGGTCGCCGTGATCTGCGGCAGGACCTGGGTCGTCCAGGGATGAAAGCGGACGCGATAGACGAACCAACGCCAGCGCGCCACCACGATGTCGGCCAACTCGTCCCCGGTGCGCGGCAGCGGCACGTCGTCCCGATTCCTAGAGTCGACCCAGGGATGGCAGAAATAATTCGCGGACCAGCAGCGGGGCGGCGCGCAGCGTCAGCTTCGAGCGCCGGGCCCATAGGCCTGCGGGTCCGACACGGGCGGCCGCAAGCGCCCGCGCGCACAACGGTTCGGACGCCGGCAACCAGGCATATTCATAGGAGCTGCGCTCGAAGCCGGACAGATCGCTCAAGGTCTCGCCGAGGGCTGCGTCGCCCAGCTCGGCAAGCCAAGGATGCTGTGTGAGAGTCGCATCCGGAATCACCGTTTGCGCGTAGACCCAGACGCGATCGTCACAGCACATGACGACGTCCCGGAACAAGCCGGCCGTCTCCGTCGAGCCGAGTCCGCGCTGCAGCTCCGCGGCCAATAGGCCGGTGAATTGTTCCACGACACGCAATGAAAAGCGCTCGCCGCACCGAGCCTTGAGGCGCTTGGTCAGCAAGCCCTTGCCAATCAGCCAGGGGCGCAGCGTTGCATCGACGCTCAGTTGCCCGAGCCGCTCGGCCGGCAGCCAGCCAGTTGCGGGCAGTGCGGATGCGGATCCCATGATCATCGCGCCATTCTACCCGACCCGTCCGTAGAGCTCAGCGACACCGACCCAGCGGCGCACGAGCGGCGCGACGTGTTGTGGCCAATCGCGCAGCAGAGCCTCGGCGGCGATCTGCACGCGGGGCAGAAGATCGGCATCTCTGCCCAAGTCCGCGACCCGCATCTGCGCGAGCCCCGTCTGGCGCGTGCCCAGCAATTCGCCGGGACCGCGCAGCTCGAGATCCCGCCGCGCGACCTCGAAGCCGTCGTTGGTCGCGCGCATGACGGCGAGGCGCTCGCGCGCCACGTGCGACAGGGGCGAACGGTACAGCAGTAC
>Ga0116231_10010563_pt1 | contig 14782 bp, 15 predicted proteins | sample S1TSphgellanicum_2_FD_89695 | JGI IMG/M metagenome (GOLD analysis project Ga0116231, IMG submission 89695) | Host-associated microbial communities from peat moss isolated from Minnesota, USA - S1T2_Fd - Sphagnum magellanicum MG | ecosystem: Host-associated > Plants > Peat moss > Unclassified...
CAAAAACAATCGCGCCAGCCAGTTGGTGAAGTTGCTGCCGATGAACAGCAAATGGTTGTGTTCGAGCTCATGGAAGAGCTTTTCCGGTGCGAGGTGTTCACTCTGCAGGGCACAGATGAATTCCAGCAGGTCTTCATCGGAAATGACGTAGGTCGGGGAGGCCGACAGTCGGCCGAGCAGGTGATAAACGACCGGGCGCGGCAGAAATTCGCGCTCGTGGGTCAGATCGGCGACCCGGTTGGGCGCATACGAGAGGACATCGGTCGACGGCGTACCGGCGAAGCGCTCAAGATTGATCGCATTTTCGAGCAAGGGGTCGAAGGTCGTCGAGACGAACAGGTCGAAGTCCGTGATCGCCGCGAGCCGTCTCAAGGCACGCGGAGGCTCAAAATTGGCCTCGCGGACGATGCTGCGCAAGCGCACATAGGCCTCTTCACGCCGGCCGCGCGCCGAAAGGAACCAGCAGACGACGTCGTTGAGCGTATAGGGTCGCGGCAGCGCCGCCGTGTTGACATTGAGGCGGGCTGCAAGTCTCTCGGCGAGCCAGTCGTACAGGAGCCTCGGGCCTTCCGCCGTCTCGACCTGCAATAATTCAGGGCCGACGATCGGGATGACGCGTTTTTCTTCGATGAAATTGAGCAGATCGTCCCAGGCGTCGTCGTCCAGGCTTCCGGCGTGAACCGTGTTCATGGCGCGCCATGATAGCCAATGTGCGCGCGCCTTCATACGAGAGCGTCACCGATTCACCCGGGACTTAATGTAAAATGCGCCCTTCTTTGGGCATCACCGCTTCACGATTTATTCGTGATCGCTTCTTACGCCGCTCGCTCGGTGCGCCCGTCGTTACGCTTAGGCAGATGCATTGGGGTCGCCATGGATGCTCACGCTAATCCCCGTTAAAACCGAACAATCCGCCAGTCTCACCAAAGCACCTCACATGGACGGATTGATGACGACAATCCTGAGACGCAATCAGCTCCAGATATTGCTGCTGCCTCCGCCATTGCGTCGGGTCATTGAGCTTCGGTTCGATGAGCGATGGGGCCCGGGGCTGGGGACTAAGGCGGCGAGACGCATCCCCATTCAATCGATCAAAGAGGCCTATGAACGGATGCTGAAGAGCGAGGTGAAATACCGCTTCTCCATCGACATGGCATCGCTGGCGGCGTAAGGCTGCTTCTGCAGCGACGCAGGCGCGGTATCCGACACGGCGTAATCTTGAATCCGGCAAGAGGGTACGGTCAAAGTGATGCAGAATTCCGTGTCGCTTTCAGGACCGACACGCAGACTGCCTCCCAGCAATCGGGCGCGAAAGACCATCATTCGCGTGGAAAACTCATGCCGCGACATGCGCGTGATCGGCCTTTGTCCATGGCCGCTCACGTGGATCGCCAGCGAGTCGTCGATGCTCCGCAGACGAATGCAAATACGGTGGCAGTGCTCGATCAGCGCGACCTCGATCAACGCATCGCGGCAAAAAAGATAGAGCTGGTCGGCGGCAACATCCGATATCGCGCAGCCGTCGAGCGCACACTCGCACGACACGACGATACCGAGCTGTTGCGCTGCGGACTCGATCATCTTCTGCAAGGCATTGGCGAGCGATCCCCGCTCGATTCTGACGGGCGCCAGATCCTGCGCCATCCGGCGTGTCGAGTTGATACTCCGGGCGAGTTGCTCTGCGGCCTCAGTCATCAAATGCGCACATTGCGGCGATTCGCGCTGCAACGTAGTCGAGAGACTGCTGAGCATGAGCAAAACCCCGGCCAGTTCCTGGGCCAGTCCCTCGTGCAGCTCGCCGCCCAGTTGCAGGCGTTCGCGTGACGCGCCGTTGAGGAATTGACGCTCCATCGCCCGAAGATCCGTGACGTCAATGGACTGCAGGGCTACGCCGAGAGTCTCGCCGGCGTCGATTGCGGGCAGGATCAACACATCATAATGACGATCCGCAGACTCGTTCTGTCGGACAACCAGCTCCAGACTCTGGAACTGACCCGTTTCAACGGCTCTGTCCACGGCTTGGGTAATAGGTTGAATTTGATCCGGCGGAACGCTGCCGTTCAGCGAGGCGCCGACGACCGGAGCGGGACCCGCTCCGACGAGGGGACGATTGGCAAAGCAAACGAGGCGATTCTCATCGAGCATGAGCATCGCATGGGGAGCCCGGCTCCACGCATGATTCAAGATGATGTCGTAGCGGCGTAAACGCCGTAGATGCTGCTTGCGCACCAACAGCAAACAAGCCAGAAGGCCGCAAACCAGGAGAGACGTTGCGGCCACTGCCGCCCAGAGAAGTCGCGCCTTCTTCTGCCGACGAACGTCATTTTGCTCGCTCTTCAAGGTCTGTTCCAGCACGTGATTGCTGGCACGTAGTTTCACGGATTCGATCAGCGCACTCATGACCGCAACCCGCCGATGGCGATCTTCAATTCCAGAGTCCGCATCGAGCGCCTGCGCGTGCGCAAGATCGGCAAACGCCCCGCCATAACGGTGTAGCAGCGCTTTTGCCCTGCCTCGATCGTTATAAAGCTGCGCCTCTTGGACAGGCAGCAATTGATGAATGGGACCTGAAAGGATTTTGTCGAGCTTGGCAAGGGCCCGGTCGGGACGGTGACGCTCGAGATCGAGCCGGGCTTGGTATGACTGCAGTAGCATCGCCAGGTCGGGCCGATTTCCCGCGATGAGTTGCGTTTCGCCGGCTTTGCACGCCAAATCCGCGGCTACGAGGTCATGATCTTTGATGTCGGCGAGACACAGCGGGATGTTGGCTGCAGCGGCGGTCAGCGGGTCGCCTGCCGCAATGGCGTATTGTTTCGAGAGTTCCAGCGCATGGCGTGCCTCCGGATAGCTCCCCATCGAAACGAGCAAGTTGCCGCGCTCGTAGTAAGCCTCAGGCAGGTTTTCGTTCATCGTCCCGGCTGTTTCCAAGTCGATGACCTCGTCGATCATCACTTTGGCCCGCTCATAGAGACCCGCGCGCCGGAAATTGACCGCCAAAGTGTAGGCGGACTCCACTTGAGGCGTGCTCCAGCCATGATCGGTCGCCAGACGATAGGCGATCAGCGCGTCGTTGACGGCGCGATCGGGTTCATTGGAGAAATCGTAAGCAATCGCGCGTTGCGACAGTGCGCAAGCGCGATCCAGCGATGCATCGCCAAGACTCGTGATGAGTTTGTCGATTGCCGCGCGTGCCGCGGCTGCGTTTGCCGACGTCGACTGCATTTCGGCATCCTGCAGCTGCAAGCGCAACCTGACGCGAGCGGCAGCGTCGGATTCGCGCGCGGATTGCAGCAGTTCGATGCCCTTTGCGATGGCCGCCCGGGCCGCATCGGTCCGATCCAAATGGGCGTTGGCTGCCGCGATGACCGCATACAACTGCGCCGCGAGGAGCGGATCGGTGTAGCGCGGTTCACGCGCCAGTTCATCGTCTGCTTCACGCAACGCACGCTCGGGAGCGACGGCGACTTGCGCATCCAGGTGGCTCAATTCTGAATCCGGCAACGGCAGGCAGGCCGCCCGTGATGCTACCGTGCCCAAGAACGTTGCCGAGGCCAGCGTCACCGCTACCCAGGCAAACCATCGGGCCGCGCGCGTAGTCGGATGTCGTTCTGAAAGATTTGCCATCGGATAGTTGCCTCGAGACGGATCAGATGAGCGTTGCACCGGAATATGTCTGATTCGCCGTCGATGCCGGCGCGCCGACTATATTCTGTCCACACTCGACCGAAATAGTCATAGAAATGCGAAGTTGACATGACGTTTTCAAAGACAAGGGGAGGGCGCCGGCTTGGCCGGGCTTACCTGATGACCGTGCCGGCACTGTCCACGGGTGCGGTTTCACCCGCCGCGCTCGGCGCGCGCCCGGCCGACCTCGACAGCGGCCAATTCACACCCAATTCTGACTGAAGGCCACGAATTTCTCGGCATGACATGCCTGCATACAGCTTTAAGGGAGCACCAAGTTCGGCTGGGTTCGGGATCGACGACAGCTCCAAAGAGTGGTGTCATTTCTTGGGCACCCTTGTCATCAATCTGACGCGAAGACTCCGTAGAGTTTGGACCGTAGATGCGCGGGCCACGTGCTGCTGATCAGTGTAGACGGATTGCACGCCCTGGATCTGACCAATTACGTCGCCTCTCACGCCGACTCGACCCTCGCCGCGTTGTCGCGGCACGGCGTGACCTATACCAACGACAGCACCTCGACCCCTTCCGACTCGTTCCCCGGATTGGCGTCTCTGGTGACGGGTGGATCGCCCATCACCACGGGATTCTGGTACGACGTGACCTGGAACCGTGCCGTCTCGCCCTAGGCCGTGGGCAATACCATTATGGGATCGACGGGCGGCGGCTGCCCGGGAACCGTGGGCGGCGTCGTCGAGTTCGACGAGGGCATCGATCGAGATCTGACCAAACTCGACGATGGACCAATGGTCCGAGCGGTAAGGGCGTCGACGACTTCTACGGCCCGGAGATCAACTCGATCCCCGTCGCCCTGCCCCAGATCTCCGGATGTTCGCCCGTCCCTTATCCGGATGCCACCCCCGACGACGGCTGGACCAACAGCTTTCGGGACATCCAGTGCTACGACTCGCTGCACGTGCAGGCAGTCATCAATCAGATCGACGGCTACACCCATGACCGCTCGCAGCGAGTCGGCGTGCCCGCGCTGTTCGGTACCAACTTTCAGGCAGTGAGCGTGGGCGAGAAGCTTGCCGTCGATCCGGTCACTGGCGCCAAGGGCGGTTATCTCTCGGTCACCGGTGAGCCTGGCGTCGGTCTCGCCTCCGAACTCGACTTCGTCGATGAGTCCCTGGGAAGCATCGTGGCGGAACTGAAGAAGGAACGCCTGTATGACTCGACGTTGATCATCATTTCGGCAAAGCATGGACAATCGGCCATCGACGTGCACAAACGGCGCGCCATCGGCGGCGGTCAGCCGGCCGCCACTGTCGGTGCCGCCGAAGCATTCGACATCTCCGACGACAGTTCGCTCATCTGGCTCACCGACCCTTCACTCGCCCCGAGCGTCGTGGGTCTTCTCAGCACGCCCTCCGCGCAACAGACCCTGGGCATACAGGAAATCTTCGCGGGTCCCTCGCTTCGCAACAAGTTCAACGACCCCGGCGGCGATCCGCGCACGCCCGACATCATCCTGAAGGTGAACACCGGCGTGATCTTCACGGGCGGCAGCAAGCTCTCCGAGCACGGCGGCTTCAATGAAGACGACGTGCACACGGCGCTGCTGGTGTCGTTGCCAGACCTGAAGCAGACGACCGTCAAGTCAGCGGTGAGCAACCAGCAGGTCGCGCCGACCGTCATCAAAGCGCTGGGTCTCGACCCGAGCGAGTTGCAAGCGGTGCGGGAAGAGCAGATTAACGTGCTGCCCTTTCTGTTCGACTGAGTGATAACCTCGGCGACACCGTCAGCCGCTTCCACACTTCGTGGTCAGTAGAAGGAGCCGCAGGCGACGTACGAAGTCATGCCAACGGCGATCTGCCGGAACTCTGTCTTGTAGGCATCGCGCACGTGCCCGATGGCGATCTCGCTCGCGGCGGTATCGGGCATGCTCGTGATCAAGATCTTGGTGGATTCTCGGATCGTCGTCTGGGTCTGGGGACTTCGCCAGGCGCCCTCGCCGTCCAGCACCGTGAATCCATCACCCAGATTGGGTGCGATGACCTCATCGCGAAACTCGTTCCATTCCGCGTCGGTGAGATCGCCCCGGCCGGCGATGGCGCGCCCGAAATAAAGCTCGAACACGCGCATCGGCGAGCCGGTCCCTGAAGGACAGCTGAGTGGGGTGGGGTTCAGGGCGCAGGCGGTCAAGAAACAGGGGCAGCCGAGCAGGAGGGCCAAGAATGCATCTCGCTTGGTCATTTCAACCTGATAAATGCTTCAGTAGGTTAGCAACGAATGTGGGGGATATTATAATAAGGCGCTTATGGCCGCCCATTGAGGTTCAGCGCGCTGCCGAAGCGCTGGATGAGGGCCGCCGCCCCGCACTGCCCCTCACGGCGTGTGAGTTTCGCCTTGCCGACCATAAATACAATGATGGCCCGAAACACGATCGACAGCGCCTCGCCCATCGCCGTCGGGTTGGATTACCCGCTTGGCGGTCTTGGCGCCGGTGAGTTGCTGGCTATCGAGGGACCGCCGGCCGGCCGTACAAGTTCATCGACGTCGAAACGTTGTTGAATGTTTTTTTTCGATGAAGCCGAGCGAATATTGACCGAACTCAACGTGCCCCTACAGGTGGTCACCGATCGAGGAAAAGGAGCGAAGCCATGAAGTATCAGGTACAGAGCCATGCGGCTTTGCGAAAAGAGATGTTGGCGGTGGCGCGGGGCGAGAAGCGAGCTCCCAAAAACGCGTCTGTCACGAATTTCGAATCCGTCAGCACGTTACTGCGGCTGCTCACGCCCGACAATCGGGCCCTCTTGGCAACGATCCGAGACAAGCAGCCCGAATCGGTGGCGGCGCTTGCCCGGCTTTGCGGTCGGGCACAGCCCAATGTGCTTCGAACGCTCGCCAAGCTCGAGGCGGTCGGTTTTGTGCGCTATAAACGGGTGAAAAACCGAAAGGTCCCGACCACGTCGGTCTCTTCCTTCACGATCAAAATCGACCCCTTTTCGATGAATGATCGAGTTGAGCGCGCTGCCTGACAAGCTGTGCCAGTCCCACCCGGCGTGAAGGTTCGTACGGCCGAGACTAATCCAGGCAGAATGCTGTTGACGTGACTCTGGGTGGCAGTTGATCGATGGGGCGACTTGTTTGGATCATGGACAGCGCTCGGTTACGCGCCGCGACGGTAGGAGCGAGCTGATTGCACGCAGCATGGGCTGCGCGGACAGCGATACGCCATAGCGGCCCGAGCCGCTGTCGGACGATGCCCGGCGGTGAAGTGTAGGATCAGTCGAAGAAACCGAATTCCCCGTCGGGTGGCCCGCGCGCCGCCGGTGTGTGTGAGCGCGGGCCGTCGGTTCGGTTGAGCCCCACATGCGCGAGGATCGCCTCGATCACCTCAGACTCCTCGACGCTGGCGATGATCTTGACCGCCCCGCCGTAGAACTCACACGCGTGAGGTCGATGACGAGCACTCGCTTCAGGCGCTGCGCCCAGCTCATCGCGACGTGCTTCGCTGCCTTTCCACCCCCGCCTCGCGGGTCGATGGTACAGGCTGTGACCGCACCACGCCGGCTCGGCACGATCTGCGCTCTCATGCGGTGGTTCGGCGCAAAGACTACGTGGTACCGCGAGAGGTTCACGCCGGGGCGCTTATCCCGCTTTGTGGGGCGCGTGGGCGCCACGGAAGGACCAACAGCACTGATGACAGACGGCGCCGAATCTTTGTTGCGATCAAGAAAGCTGATTCCTGTTCCGACTCGTCTGGTGCTCGATTACTTCCACGTCGCCACGAAAGTACGCCACGCCGATCAATCTATCGGCAAAATCCCTCCGTACGCGTTTTCTCCCAACGGATCCGAATTCGAACTCTATGACCGCTTCAACTATCTACGCGGCTACCTCTGGAGCGGCCGGCGCGACAAGTTTAAGAAATCCTTCGATCGTCTGCTGTATCTATTGGACCGGGTGCAATCCGAGCTACCGGAGTGAATGCAAGCGGCGAGTATGGCCAGTGGTCACCTTTGCGATCTTGAATGGTATTTACGTAAGAACGCCAAGGACATCATTAATTATCACAAGAGTGGCGGCGCGCCGAACGACGCATCTCCACCAGCGCCGTCGAAGGTACGGTAAATCGCCTGATCGGGCGCCGCATGTGTAAGTCCCAGCAAATGTGCTGGACTAAGCGAGGAGCGCATCTGTTGTTGCAGGTGCGCTGCGCCGTATTGAATGGAGATTTGTTAGCCGGATTTCAACGCTGGTTCCCTGCTGTCGGGGCCCGTCGCATCATGTTGCCCTGGCATTGGTTACCCCAGCAATAGAAACGCTTCCAACTGACAGCTTGGAAATCAGAGCCACGATGTGTGAATTCTCGCGGTAGATTGCCAGCCAGCGACGCACGGTTGCCAATCAGCCACGGGACATCAATTATGAAAACTCACAACCGGGATCTTTCATGGCCACGGACATTACTAAACAAATCACATCGGGCGTGAGGGTCCAATTTAGGCATTGAAGCGCTGATCGTCCCTGGGAAGTGGCTGAAGAGGTACTTCAGCCACTGCTGGGGCTTTGCTGTCTGCTGGCGTTTAGGCGACCGCGCGCAGGGTTTGTCGTTGAGCGGTGGTTTTGACGCTGCTCATGCCGGAGGCGAGTAGGAAGCTGTTCTCGCCGCGAGGGCCTTGAATTTGCAGATCGACAGTGATGTCGGCGATTGATCCTTGAGTGGCGCCCCGTTTGGCGTCCGTGAGTGCGGCGAAGATCCAGCCGGCGGACTTATCGTAAGCGGCTTGGCCGCTGATAACGAACTGTCGTCCGCTGGTGGCGATGGTGCCGGCGAGTTGGGCGAAGGAGTGCGGTGTTGACGGGGAGTTGGAATCGTCGGAAGGCCGTAGGCCGTCGGAGGCGGGGCGGAGTCCGTCCGATGCGGGGATCAACCCATCGGAGGCGGGCATTTTCCCAAATATGCCGTGGAGAACGGCGGCGGTGCCGCCGGCCCCGGCGATCAGCGCGCCCGCGGCTGCTACCTCACCTGATGCGGGGTCTAGCAGCACGATGGTGGCGCCGATGATGGCGAGACCGCCTTGTGCAATTTCGAAGAGATCACTCTCGCCATCGCTGGGGCCGCCGGTCGCTGGGCCTTCGTCGCCAACACCGCCGGGCAAAGAGGTGCCGCCGGATGCGCCGGCGTCGAGATCGTGAGCATTGTCGGCGAACGAGACGATTTCGATGGTACCGAGGGTGATGACGCCGTTGTCGTCGACGGTGGTTCCACCGCTGCCGTCCGTGCCGGTGTTGACGGGGGCGGTGGTGTTGGCATTGGCGAGACTGGTGTCGTCGGTGGGGGACGTGTCATCGGTTTCACCGACGATGATGGTGCCATTTTCGATGCCGGTCTTTTCATCGTCATCTGAGCCGTCGGCATCCTGGCCGCCGCCGCCGTTAAATCCTGGGGGCGGGCCTCCGTGCTTGCCGCCGCCGGGTTGAAAGCCGGAGTTCCCGAAGAAGTTCGCGCCGTTGCTGCCGAAGCCTGTCTGTCCGACGAAGCCGGATGAGCCGATGATGGAGTTGAGGTCAGTGAATAACCCGGTGAGTCCGGAGGGAAGGGTGGTGCCTCCGGGTTGGTGGGCGGGTGAAATGGACGCTTGATTGCCTGGCTGGATTTGCCACGCTGTGAGGACGCCGGTGCCTAGTTGCATTTGTACCAGCGTGACTCGCGGGATGGTGTGGGGTTTGGCGATCACCAAGCCTCGGCCGGGGCGGAGGGTTGACGATCGGAAATTTATCGATGGACCTGGTTTTGCGACCGAGTCACCGCTCCGCTTTGGGAACGAGTTCGATTTCAGGATTTGCGTTAGGTTGATCATGCTGGGCCCTCGGTTAGCTGAGAACTGCGGTTGTTTCCGCGAAATTTAATGACGCTGGTTTAGAGAACCGGATGTGCGGCCGGATCCCGCCATGGATGGGGGGCTGCGGTGTGGCCGGAGGAGATGGGCGTTGTGAAGTTGCTAGCAAGCGATGTGTTTTGTACGGTGTGTGCAATTTGGGAGGCTACTTGTTTTACGTTATGGATCCGGGCGCCGAGATACACAAAAATTCATCATTGCGACCACAGGCGGCGGGACCCTGGAAATTGCTTCGCCAACTAATGCACTTAAGGCCGAATCAACCGCTTTACGTCCGCCCATGCCGCCACGCGAGAGGGCTTTGGGGATAGGAACGATAAGGCACCTATGGCCGAAGACTCTACAGCAGGGTTTAATGTCTGGAGAGGTGACTCTGGGTGGCAGTTGATCGATGGGGCGGCTTGTTGGATCATAGACAGCGCTCGGTTGCGCGCCGCGACGGATCGACAGCGCCTCGCCCATCGCCGTCGGGTTGATCGCGAACAGGAATCTTAAGGAATATGGGACGCTCAACACCCATTGGCGCAGCGGCACCGTCGGCAACACCTCATCGACCAGCATGGCCGCGCTCTCCACCATGCGCCGCGCCCCACAGCTCGGACAGAATCCCCGTCGCTTGCAACTGAAGGCCACGAATTTCTCGGCATGACACTCGGTGCACCTCACGCGCAGGAATCCATAGTCCAGCCGGCCGCATTTGAGGTACTCCTCGAACTCGAGGCGTACGAACTGCGGGAACGATCGCCCCTGCGCCTGGAGGGTCTCGTGCCGCGCCCATGCGCCGACAGGCCACTCTTGGAGCCCATATATCGCCGTTTTTGCGCAGCGCTGCCGGAATCCTTGCTGTGGGTGGCTGGCGGCAGAGGAGCCTATCTGACTTAAGTGTCAGGCTCCTGGGGCGTGATACCCTAGAAGGCTAGCCATGGCCACCGTACCCACCAATGCGCCCATCGCGAAGGCGCCCCCCGCACCCTCGCACGCAGTAGTCGTCGGCAGCCATCACTGGCGCGATTATCTGGAGCTTACCAAGCCGAAGGTGAGTTTGCTGATCGTGTTCACCGCCATCGTCGGCATGGTGCTGGCTTCGCCGGGCTGGGTGCCGCTGTCCGCATTGATCTTCGGCACGATCGGCATTGCGCTCGCTTCCGGATCGGCGGCGGCCTTCAACCACGTGCTCGATCAGCGCATCGACAGGCAGATGTCCCGGACTCGCAGACGGCCTCTGCCCACCGGACACCTGCAGCAGCGCTATGCGATCGCTTTCGCGGTTGCGCTGGCAGTCGCGTCGATGTCGATCCTCGGGTTCGGGGTCGGCGCTCTCACTGCGATGCTGACCTTCTGTTCGCTGATCGGCTACGCCATGGTGTACACCCTATGGCTGAAACGCGCCACGCCGCAGAACATCGTCATCGGCGGTGCTGCCGGCGCCGCACCGCCGGTGCTCGGCTGGGTCGCCGTGACCGGCAACGTCGACGCCCACTCGCTGTTGCTGTTCTTGATCATTTTCACCTGGACGCCGCCGCATTTTTGGGCACTCGCCATCGCGCGCCGCGACGACTACGCCAAGGTCGGCATTCCGATGCTGCCGGTCACGCACGGGGTCGCCTTTACCCGCCTGCAAATCGTGCTGTATACGATCTTGCTGATCGTGAGTACGCTGCTGCCCTTCCTCACCCGCATGAGCGGCCTTATTTATCTGGCCGCGGCGTTGGCGCTGAATGCTCGCTTCTTGTATTTCGTGCTGGCCTTGCATCGCGGCACGCGTCCGGAGATGCCGATGCGGACTTTCAAGTTCTCGATCACGTATCTGATGTTGTTGTTCGCGGCATTAATACTCGACCACTACGTTTACATCGCTGCGTAGCGTGCCTCGGATCGACACCTATCAGGTCGACATCTCATCCACATCTAGTAAACGAAAGGCAGCAACGCCCAACTGGTCCGCAGGTATTCCCGGTAGCGGTCGCCGAACCGCATCAACATCCAGCGCTCTTCGATGCGCAGCTTGTACACCAGGGCGCAGATGGCCAAGAGCAGTCCGAGAAACGCCGACACCTTGCCGGAGGCTAATGCCGATCCCAGCAATCCCAGCAAGCCGCCGGTGTAGACGGGATGCCGCACCCAGCGATAGGGTCCGGAGCGCACCAGCTCGTGGCCGCTCTTCAGCGAGATCCGGCCGCTCCAGTTCGTGCCGAGGGTGTACCTCGCCCACACGGACCAGGCCAGTCCGAACAGCAGCACCGCCACGCCGATCCAATAAATCGTCCAACCGCCGCGGATCAGGTCAAGTCCGAGCCATCCCGGCCACCGCTGCCACATCATGAGAACGACGACGACCATCATGGGCATGAGATAGGAGAGCCGCGAGCCGATCGACTCTTGCTGCTCGTCAGCTTTCGCTCCGCGCGCGGCGAAGCGCCAAAACACGAACCAGATCAACCAAACTCCAATGATCAGTTGCGTGGGCCACGACTGCATCCATTCACGCCAAAGGCGTCTGGGCGATCGGCAGTCTGCGCAGGCGCTTACCGGTGGCGCTGAAGATCCCATTACAAATCGCGGGCGCGACCACGGCCACGGACGCTTCACCTATTCCGCCGGGAGGTTCATCACTGTCCAGCAGTTCGATGTCGAGCAGCGGCAATTCGTTGCCGCGCAGCACGCGATAGTTGTTGAAATTGGTCTGCTGCACTCTGCCGTTCGCGAGGGTGACCTCGCCCCACAGCGCGGCAGACAGGCCGAAGACGATGCCGCTCTCGATCTGTGACTCGACGATTTTCGGATTGACCATCTGCCCGCAATCGACCACGCAGGTGATCTTGTGGACCTTGACACCGCCGGCATCGACGGAAATTTCGACGACTTGGGCAATGTGCGTCGTGTAGCCCACCATGAAGGCGATCCCTTGATGGCGCCCGGCGCTCGCCTTGCCCCAGCCGGCGCGTTCCGCGGCCATCTTAAGCACGCGCTGATGACGCGGCTTGCCCTCGAGCAGCGCCATGCGAAATTCATAAGGATCCTTGTGGGCTGCCGCGGCCAGCTCATCGATGAAGCTTTCGATGGCGAAGCAGTTCGGTCCGTGACTCACCGAGCGTAGATAACCGACGTCGATGCCAATTTCCTGACGGGAATAACATAAGAGGTAGTTGGGAACGGCGTAGGGGAAATTGATGGCGTACTCGACCACCGAATCATCCACGCCCTTGACCGGCGGAAACATGCGCTCGGTGATCGAGGGACTGGTAACGTGCAGCTTGACCGCTGTCAACTTGCCTGCCGTATCGAACGCGCCGCTCATGTCCTCTAGCGCGGGAGGCCGGTACGTGTCATGCGTCATGTCGTCTTCGCGGGTCCAGATGAGTTTGACGGGCACCGCCATGGCCTTGGACGCCTGCACCGCGGCCGGGATGAAATCGATATCCAAGCGGCGCCCGAAGCCGCCGCCGAGCAGGGTCGTGAAGACATTCACCTGGGATGGCTGCAGTCCGCATGCGGCGGCGGCCGTGACCTGCGCGACCTGCTGCACCTGGGTTCCCAGGTAAATATCGCAGGCGTCGGGTCTCACATCCGCGGTGCAGTTCATGGGTTCCATGGTCGCATGCGCGAGCAGCGGCAACTCATAGCGGGCGTGCAGCGTTTTCGCCGCAGCCTGCAGAGTTTCATTGGCGTTGCCGTCGCTACGCGCAACCAGCCCATCGCCACCCGCAGCCGTGCCGTCGAGCAGCGCGGCGATGGCGGCGTTATCGAGCCGCGCATTGGCGCCGGGATCCCAGTCGATGGCGAGCGCATCGCGCGCCTTGAGCGCTTGCCAGAAATGATCCGCGACCACGACTACGCCTGAGTCGGTGGCCAACACCTTGCGAACGCCCGGCATCTTTTCGGCGACAGCGGCATCGAGACTGCGCATCTTTCCGCCCAACACCGGGCTTTGCGCGAGCGCAGCGTGCAGCATGCCCGGAAGCTTCACGTCCAAACCGAATTCAGCGCTGCCGTCGAGCTTGCCCGGAGTGTCGATGCGCAAGCACGATTTACCGATGAGCTTGAATTCGGAGCGGTCTTTGAGAGTAACACCCGTGGGGACCGGCTCACGTGCCGCGGCATCGGCTACCTCGCCATAGGTCAAAGTTTGTCCGCGTTTGTTCACGATGGTGCCGTTGACGGCGCGGCACTCGGCAGGATCGATCCGCCAACGCTTGGCGGCGGCGGCGGTCAGCATGCTGCGGGCCTGCGCTCCCGCCAATCGCAGCTTCTCCCAGGCATCTTGAACGCTGTTGCTGGTGCCGGTGATCTGTCCCCCATTACCGGGATTGTTGTAGACATCGCCCACCGGCGCAGCCACGATGCGAATGACCTCGAGATCGACCTGCAATTCCTCGGCGATCAAGGTCGGCAAGGCCGTGTAGACGCCTTGTCCCATCTCCGATCGATCGACGATCACCGTAATGGAATTGTCGCGGGAGATCTTGAGCCAGGCGTTGAGCTGGGCGGGGCGGTCCACCGCGGGGCCGCCCACCAAACTTGCCCCACGCGCCGCGGCGCTGGCGCGCCCCGCGGAACGCCCCGATTTTTCCGGCAAGACAATCCCGAGCACCAAACCGCCGCCCAAAGACAGGGAGGCGTTCAAGAAGCGCCGGCGCGTGAGCTCGGGAATGGTCGTTTCCCGCCGTACTTCGTTAGGAACTCTTCTGCCCATCCATCAGCTCTGCGGCACGATGGATTGCGCGACGAATCCTCGTGTAGGTACCGCAGCGGCAGATGTTGCCGGACATGGCGGCATCGATGTCGGCGTCGCTCGGGTGCGGATTCACTTTAAGCAGTGAGGCCGCGGACATAATCTGGCCGGACTGGCAGTAACCACATTGCGGCACATCGATCTCGAGCCAGGCCTTCTGCACGGCATGACTTCTGTCCTGGGACAGGCCTTCTATCGTGGTGATGGAGCGGCCGGCGACGGCCTGCAGCGGCAGCACGCAGGAGCGTGTCGCAACGCCGTCGATGTGCACCGTGCACGCGCCGCACAGTGCCATGCCGCAGCCGTACTTGGTGCCCGTTAAGTTCAAATGCTCGCGCAGCACCCAAAGCAGCGGCGTATCGGACGGCGCATCGACCTCGATGGTCTTCCCATTGACTTTAACGGTGCCCAAGATGACCTCTCCAAATGACGCCACGCAGGATATTACCCGTTATTCGGTGGAGCGGCACATCGGCCATCACGATGCACGGCTCGCGCAGCGCCAATGCTACGATTG
>Ga0116231_10010564_pt1 | contig 14778 bp, 15 predicted proteins | sample S1TSphgellanicum_2_FD_89695 | JGI IMG/M metagenome (GOLD analysis project Ga0116231, IMG submission 89695) | Host-associated microbial communities from peat moss isolated from Minnesota, USA - S1T2_Fd - Sphagnum magellanicum MG | ecosystem: Host-associated > Plants > Peat moss > Unclassified...
AGTCAGATCCTTCCACTCCTAGTAGTAGCCATAAGAACGCTTCCCCCTCCTATGCATTTTGATCTTCTAATGTTTAGGTTCATAACCTTTGCCTCAAGCTTCATAACTTGTAAAAAGCCCAAGGGTGGAGGACATTCCCAAATGGGGGTCAGACTTGTGGCCACAGCTTCATCCTTGGCCACATTATTTTGGGAATGCCCCTGACCTTGGGGCTTTACCTTACACAAAAGGTAACGATTATTCTTCCACTCTCCAAGGCAGATTATGAATCAGAATCACATGGCGCAAATAATCCTTTTTGTAATGGTATGATTTGGCAGATAACAATATGGTGCCTCAATAAGATCCGTGTCAACCAATGGCTCAGATGTCAGGATTGTGATTGGATGTTCCACAATAATGCATTCCTACTGGGTTACGTACTGGATTGGGCTCAGCCCAGCCCATGCTTGCGGGTACAACAAGGGTATTACCAGGACGCTGAGCCATTGGAGGGTCCATCCTGGTGGGCAGTAAGTGTTGCAGCCCAATGAACAACACGTTCACATGTATGATTGCAAGTTTATGGTTTTGGGAGCTCCACAAAGTCCCATTCGATTTGGTCAATCCTCGCCCACACAGCCATTAGCATATTGTTGGTATTATGGCCTAACAAGACAAAGCCGGTGGGGACTTTATGATAGCATTGGACTAGGTAACCGGCAAGAGGCCATTAGTTGACAGAAATAGTCACCCCTATTTCTGGTAATGGGTGGGCTTGAGCTGATTACCAGTCAACACTAACTCTTGTGAGGGTTGAGCTGACCTGCCATACTAAGTCAGTTGAAAAACATATCAATCACTTTTTAGTACTGTGGGCTTTTCATTTCATACCTATCTTTCATCATTATTGTCATTAAATAAATCTTTGAAATGAATGTCTGATGAATGTTGTTTTCATCCATGAAGAGAGCAATTATGATATTTTCATCCGATAAGCAGTATGGTTATGAAAAAAATAAGGCCAATGACAGCTCACATTGTTACCTCACTTGTGAGCTAATAGCCAAGTGGGTGTTGAGATTCTCACAATAGTTCGTTGTGTCACTTTAGAATTCGAACATGAGGTGTTCGATCTCTAAAGAAGGCCAGCTACAAATGAAATTGTGTAAGAATTGAAAAATTATATCCATAAATTTCATACCATGTTATGGCCACTTAAATGCAACGGGGTCAAATTTGTGTTCCACAATTGTCCACTTGGGTGGGGATGGGGGAGCCTCTTTATTACACATATCCCACATGTGATACCATCGTTCATCCAATGCTTTGTATTGGGAGAGGCTGGTTTTGATATTCTATTGAGGAAGACATCAATGTTATGATCCTTGTGCATAATCTTCTGAGACATCCTAGGATATGACATGACATGTTCCCACCATGAAAGACATAGTTGATTGTATACAATACACTATCATTATACCTTAATCATACACATTAATATATATGTAGCATTTCTAGAGTCAGCTTTTCATCTTATCCACCATATGATGAAGTAGTGTGAAGTGGTTAAAATCATTTATATTGCAATTTGGTGAAACATCTTTGCCAATTTGAACCCTTTTGAAAAAGTAGGTGGTATTTTGGTAATCTTCAATGAAATCTAAAATGAAAGGTGTTATGTGGAACTTTGATGCTCCTTTATGGAGGTGTAATAATGTTATTTGCAAAACGTCATACAATAGTTCAGATTTATAAGTTAGGCTATGCCATCGTAAATGAATTTTGAAAATAATAGAAGTTGCGCATATCTGGATTTGCTAGATGTATTGTACTAAGAAACCACACAGAAAAATGACCATATACTAGGTTCTTATTATATGAGAAAAGGAAAATTAATATTGAAAATAAATTTTTCACTTAACCTTTTACCCTTAAAATCTAATTTTCATTATTTCGTAATAATTTTTAAAAAAAAAGATTTGCCTTTGGCCTCATTGACAGTAAAATGTATGTATGAACTCTTACGTTCATCTTTGCCAAAATTATGGTATTTGCATTATTTTTATTTGCTGACTTAGCTTCAGAACTTGCAATGTCCACTTACCCTACAACAATATATTGCCAATCAACTACTAGTACAACATTTCTTTCCATTTCCTGGATCACATGTTGAGGGATTGATTATGGGTTTAATGTCAGGCCACACAAGCGAGGACCTTAGAACCCATCCTATTACAGAGTAGTTTTATAAAAGTTTGGAAATTTTGAAACCTTTTTTAAGCACTCAATCAACATATGAGTTCCAAGAAAAGATAAACATTTTCTTATGTGTTTGGTCACAGGCTGTTGGGTGAACACTTAATGACAGGAAGAGCTGGCCGTTGTTCTCTTGTCAATTTCAGGCTTGGAGCTCCAAACAGTCACCTAGACTGACCCTCACCTAGCATTCCTATAGCCATTTACAAAATTGTATTTGGTTTTGAAACCAAGTGAGATATGCCTCCACAAAGTAAGGGGTCAAAAAAAATACCCAACTTGTGAATATATGTCCTCCAATGTGCAACTTTTGTGCACTCTATTAACTAACATGCCAAACTCCTGACAGTGAACACGAAGAAAACCCATCACAAAATAAAGGCAAGGTTTTGATGTTCTCTTTTTGTTTCAGTTTTTACACCCCACACCCATGACCAAGCTCTTTTGAGGGATAAATGTGGCCAACATTTTGAAAGTGTGTAGAAAAAAACCCCTCAAGGAAGGAAGAGGGGTGGCCTGATCCACCATCAACTGATCAATGATGGGTGATACTACCCTACACCTAACTTGTTTTGGTCAAATCTTGAACTAGTATTAAATATAGAATCATTTTCTTCCACATTTTGGATGCCCAAACTATATAAAACATAAATACTTCATCATATTTTCCTAGTGTAATATGTACCCCATCTCTTGGAAGGGGGTATTAGGCTAGATAAAAATAAGTGATGAACATAGTTAGGAAGAGGAATTTTGTTTAATTAATGAGCATCTGCGCTCAAGAGGACTAGGTTTTTTTTCCTTTGGGGGAATGGGGTTCAGTGCTGAATTTCTTTGGTTTTCATTGTTTACAATGTACTACCGTAAACATATGAATCACAATAGTACAATAATATCCCTCCTAGTTAGGAAGGCATGTTAAAAAGGATAATTTTGCCCGTGTGAAGGGTGAGCCTTTCAAAAAAATATAACGCCAGATCCTTGAAAAGCATAATGCCTGCAGGAGTGGGCATTATGTTTTCTGAAACACTTTTTTTCAAAATGGTTATCCAGTGATGCCCACTGGGGCAAAAAATAAAAAATAGAAATGCGACAAGTCTTTACCCATGGTAAAACCCATGGCCTGGGCTTTTTACATTATTGTTAAATCAATACCACTTGAGCAAGATTTTATTGTCTTGATGCATTCATTTGAAGTCCTTTCCACAAAAATTCTAGGGTTTCCCTGCTCATGTTGAGCCCATTTACGAGGCACACTTGTGAGTTATGCCTTTTCACAATCACTTTGTTGTGTGACCCACCATAGGCTTGATTTCAGGCACAAATTTGGTTTTCTCTAAGTAAAATTGAAAACCTTGAGTCCAAATTGCTCAAAAGCTATTGGTTTCATATGACCTTGATTTTCAGTTTTTGGGTTGCTCAACTTGCAACCCCCAACAGTCCACCCTTAGGACAATTTTGGATGGGTCGTGTTCACATACAGGCAAGTCTTGAGCACACTGCTTGGTTTTCTGCGCCACCAGTAGCCAAATTGGTCTCCACACCTATCAATTTGAAGTTTTTGAGCCCTAGTCTCCAAAAGAGACACTAAGCTTCCATCTCTATTCCACTTTCTTTCAACCATTGCCAAACAAGTTTCACCTGAGTTTTTCACATTAGTTCACAATCAAATTGAACCCTCCAGGCTTCCATAGTTAGAAAAGTTTCCTTGACAGTATTTTAACTTTTTTGTGATGCAGCCAACGTGGCCATCATCCCCAGGAAGATTTAACCAAATCTGGCTATAAATCAGATACAAAGTTCACATCTTTAATCATCCTTCTATATTTTCGACTACTTACTGAAAACCAAATATAAAACATGGAAATTATTATTATATTATCATTTCACTTCTGGTGATGAGAATGTTCAAAACTCACTTCAAATTGGAATTGTTGATTTTGAGTATTTCTTTCTGATGATATTTCGCCATTAAATGAAAGGGTGCTCCACACTGCACATGATTCAGACCGAAATCAAGACATTGAACTGAGATGACGATGGTCAACAAGGTCAAACTGTAGGTTAAATTTTAATATTTCACAGATTGCATTATAAAGTATGTGAGAATCCAGTTTAAAAGAATTTATATGGTTAGAAATTACTCGTTTTAATTGGATTCATGATACCCACAAAGTTTAAACTACATAGTTTTTGAGTCACAGTATATGAATGTTTTTTGAAAAACTTTGAACAATGTCCATGTTAGAGGTTCTTAATATGTTCAATTTATCAAAATTTTAATTTAATCCTGTTCATTGTGGCACAAAAGAAGGCACATCCAGAAAATGATCTTGCATGACACATGCATATAATTTATTCATGGCATTAAATAAGTTTTCATCCGAACTCTCTTGTATTCATTGGTTCTAGAGAAAATTCATTAAGCAAACAAGTGACCTCTTTTACTATACTCTAGCCCGCCTGAGACCTTCAAGGTTAATAAACAATGATTCAAGCATGTTATGTCTTGGACCATTGCGTTTGAGCATTTGTGTTTTTAATCAATTCAATGTCCAATTGGTTTGCTTCAATTGGTTTGCATTTGTTTTAACAACCTTAGATATGAATTTATTTTTGGACATAAAGCAAAGCACAAATAAGTTGTAACCATGCAAGTTTTAAATGACCTCTTCATATATATTAATAACGAGTTGGTTATGCTTTAAGAAGCAATATACAAAAATGTCATTTTGGTTTAACTTTGGTTATATTATTGTAATTTCACCATCTCGAGGCAAAATCTCGACTAATGAACTTCTAAGCGCTTGACACATTCTCTGGGTTCATGAGAAATTAGTGTTTTTTTATTTTCTGGCGGACTGGTGCAAAATTTAGCCTTGTGCTTGGGAGTCGCACCCACCACAACAGGAGTGTACAGCTCCAAATTCGCCATTTATTCTCTTACGTGTGCCAGGTTACATCCAATAGCAGAGGAAGTTTCTTTGAATTTCTATTGTCTTGGCCAGTTTTTCTACTAGTTTTCTACCGATTTGACAGTTTTCTCAAAACTTACTATTAAAGCTAAATCACTTGTCGCATCAAGCCCAAGCCGTTTGTGCACTTTACAACCTGTCACGAAAAACAAAGGTAGAGCAACATCTAGCAATTGTTGACCATTTTTTTGAAACACCTAGCCTGAAGTCTGAGAAAAGCCAAAAGGCGCAAAATGATAACGATGACAAGTTCAACACGCTGCTGGAACGTGCTCTAAAGAAGATCAAAGCACAAATTACACAGTCACAACAAATCTTTGAACAGGTCACCAATAACTTTCTGGAACATATCACAGCAGCCCAACAAACAGCTCCTATTGCTAGTCATGACAATGAGGTTATAAAACAACTTGTTAAGGAGGTGGTGGAGCAGTCAGGGGGAAAGTGGGTGGACGTTGTGAAGAAGATGGGCAAACAGATGGACAACTTTGTCAACCAAGGTGAGGCCAGGGAACGCTCCACACGTGCCTGTAATGCACGTATCATACGATTTGACGAAACAGAAGGTGAGACATCACAACAACTGTTAGATAAAGTCAATAGCCAGGTTTTACAAGGACAAATGAAGCTAGCCATCAAGGCTGTGGTAGTAGTGCGCCAGCCCCTCAGCAAGAGAGTGGAGACCAAGCTTGGGACTAGACGCACACGAGCTGTACTTGTTACTTTTGCTACAGCTGAGGATAGAAAAGTTGTTTGTCAAAATCGTGTAGCTCTGAAAGGTACCCGTTGGGGCCTAGAAGAGGATTTGACCAAACAGCAGCAAGAGCAAAAGAAGGCATGATGGCATATGTTCGAGAAGGCCAAAGCGGAAAAGAAGAAAGCTTACTAGCGTGGCACAGACCTTTACATCAATGACATCAAAGTCATGGCGCAACACTAGGGGCGCTAGGACCAGAGAGTGTTACGAGTCTCCCTGTGGAACATCCATGGGGGGACAAACACGAAGCTAAGTACCAGTTTACATATAGAGAGATTGTTTAACGACTCAAATGTTGTTGCATTAACTGAAACACACTTGTTCCCTGATGAAACACCACTGCATATGCCTGGTTTCCAGTGTTTACACAATCCACGCCCCGTATGTGACATGAGCTTAATCAGAGCAACAGTGAAGCATAGTGGTGGTGTTGCAGTATTTGTGAAGGACTCATGGTTAGACTGTGTATCCCTATGGAAACAAAGCATAGATGGCATTAGGTTGTGGCTATAGTTCCAACGCTCGGGGGCTGCACCGTTGTTTTTGGCCGTAGTGTATGCTCCACCCAAAGGGTCCACATATGCTAGTGAAGGCTTGTTTGATAACATTGCTGCAGAGATCGGCATGATTTAAGATCTTAGGGGCAGTATTTTACTGACTGGTGATTTCAATGCAAGGACCAGTGCAACTGACGACTATGTTGATTGTCGTTACTTTGCCGACCACATGCCTGACATGCTACCATTAGGGAATGACTTCCCAGAGGTTTTGCGTGAGCGACATAACTCGGACAAGGGGGGGTTGAAAGGCTGGCATAATGAGTTCTTAGACCTTTACCATTCCTCGAGATTGTTCATTTTCAATGGCAGGATCGCAGGCAATGAATTAGGGGAGTGCACTTGCTTTGCCAATGGCAGCTCCAGCCTTGTGGATTATATGGTCGCATCACCTGCTCTATTTGATTGTGCCACATCACTTGTTGTACATAAATGCCCTTTATTTTGCGGAAAAGGGTATGATTCCGACCACAGGCCACTTTCACTCAACCTACAGTTACCTTGGCAACATGTGGCATCAACAACTTCAAAATCACATGCAGACATCCGTCGTTTCAAACATGATGCTAACAAGTGCTCATAGTATTGTTAGCACCTGTAGCAACAGATCGCCCGATGCATAGCACAGATGAGTGACACAGACAATGCTAACATGGCCGTGCAGTTGTTGCAAGACTGCATCTGTAACGCCGTTGCGGCACGCGCCAGTACATCATAACGTCATCATCAACCATGGTTTGATATTGAATGTCGCAGCAAGCACAAGGAAGTATTTGCATATGCAAAGCTTCATCCTGACAACCGTCTAGCACGTGAACGGAAGAAGCAACTTAAGCAGTTACTGCGTCATAAGAAATGCACATACAAGAAGCTGCAAGGCCGACAGTTTTGTGCACTAGTAAAGACCGACCCATCTAGCTTTTGGAGATAGTATTCTAAAAGCAAAGAGCGATCTGTGGCTATCAGCAAAGCCGACTTGGTTGCTGGCTTCCAGAAGCTGCTAGAAGGACAATGCCCTAGTAATACAGCTGGGGGGTAGGGCGGCTCTATAGATCAGATGGTCTCGAGCCTGTCACACCCTTTTGCAAATGATGATTGCAGCACACTAAATTGTGACATAACCTTAGATGAGATTGCGCAAGTTATGAGGAAACTCAAACGCAACAAGTCTCCTGATTAAATGGCATCAAAGCAGAGTTTATGTTAGATGTTGGCGTTATGTTGCATGTACCATTGCAGAATGTGTTCAACAAGCTGTTGCAACAAGGTTATTCAGCAAGCCTGTCTACTGGAGGCATTCATGCATTGCACAAAGGTGGTGATGCCTCGCAATTTGAAAATTACAGGGGAATCACAGTGGGTCCTGTACTAGCTAAGGTGTTTGCCATGATTCTAGAGGCACGGTTGAGCAGTTGGGCAGAAGAGAGGGGCCTACGGGCCAGGGGACAAGTTGGTTTTAGGAAAGACTTCCGCACCATAGATAACATGTATATTTTGCAAACACTCATTGAATAGAGCACTCACAAACGCAAAAAGGTGTATTGTTGTTTTGTGGACTTCCGCAAAGCTTTTGATACAGTGCCTCGGGACCTGCTATGGCAGGTGATGGCTAAGATGGGAATTGTGGGTCGCTTCATATAGTGTTTACCAAGCATGTACAACCAGGACAGCGTCAGAGTTATGCATCCAACAGAAGGGCTATCAGCCCGGTTCTCATGTGGCATTGGGGTCAAACAAGGCTATCCACTGAGCCCACTGCTTTTTGGACTCTACCTTGATGGACTTGAGAAGCATCTAGATGCACTTGTTGGTGACAGCCCGCCACAGCTGGCAAACACAGTAGTCAAAGTACTGCTGTATGCAGATGATTTGGCATTGATGTCAGAGACTCCACAAGGGCTACAGAAACAAATAGATGTTCTGTCCAAGTTCTGTGTTGAACGACAATTAGTCATCAATGTGAGCAAGACCAAGGTGGTGGTGTTTGAGAAATGCCGCAGTGCAGCGCTAGAGTTCACATACAAAGGGACAACCATCGAGTGGGTTCAATCAATCAGATACCTGGGCTTAGAGTTACATAGTACAAGAGGCATGGCAGTAGCCATAGACAAATTGACTGCTGCTGGGAAGAAGGCACTATTTGCATTACGTCGCAAATGCAATGATCTGAGCACAACAGATCCGGAAGTAATGTGCCAGTTGTTCGATTCACTGGTACGCCCAGTACTAAGCTATGCATGCAAGGTGTGGACAAGTTGTACAGGGGCGAAAGGGTTGCAACAAGTAGAGCAAGTACACAGAATGTTCATGAGAGGAATATTAGGGGTCAACAAAACAACAAGCATTTTTGCTGTGTTGGGGGAGTTTGGAAGGTATCCATTGGAGTATTTCTAGTGGCAACAAACTCTCAAGTATTACAATAGACTACGGGAGTCCACACCCGATCGCCTACTATACTGTGCCTACCAGACCCAACTCCAAATGCTCAGTGTCCTCAATGATAACTAACAATGTTGGCTTCGGAACATGCAGTTGTGGCTTGACGACCAAGGGGTTGGGGTTCTCTATACTAATGTCAAGTGCGCTATAGCAAGTGCACAAGCTTCTTATCTAGAATCCACTTATGATGAACAGGCTAGAGCCAAAAGTAGCAGATTACGTACATACCAGCTGATGAACGTGAGCTATACAATAGAATCTGGCTACTCATATGCACATCAGAGTTATTTGCAATCGATCACAAATGTTCAGCTCAGGCAATCTTTGTCAAGGTTCAGATGCTCCAACCATCGTTTGGAGGTAGAATGTGGCAAGCATGCAAAGCCTGAGAGGCTACCGAGGAGAGATAGGGTTTGTCGCCTGTGTCCCCTTAGAGCTGTTGAGGATGAAGACCACCTGCTGTTAGTGTGCCCAGCTCACCATGACATTCGGTGCAAGTTTGGTCAACAACTAGGGAAACAATTGACCTCGTGTAGCTTACTGCCTGAACTGATGCATTCGGCTAATCAGAAAGCGGTAACTTTATACTTAGTTTCTTGCCTAGATAACAAGAGTGTTTTGCTCAAACCAACTAGGTAATTATCGTCAAATGGATCTCTCTGGTCTGGGTATTGACGTTAAATTAATAGAATAGAATAGAATAGAACACCACTCATGCTAAGGCCCACTTTTTACACTAGAAGTAAAAGCAAAAATTGAACTAAAATCAAGCATTCTTATTTGTGGAATCATGAAATCAGCCCAAGGGTTTTACACTGAGTCAAGGTTGGAAAAAAAAACAATTTTTTAAAATCTACCACTTTATTGCCCTGACTTGGCCCCAAGGTAGAAAAAGGATACTTATCAGCTTGAGAGGCCAATTTATAACTCTTGCGGCCAGGGTTGCTGCAATAAAATATTGATGTTTTGATGAAATCCACATTGTAAGATCAAAGTAAACCTTAAATCAAACTCCATATCTTCTTCATTTCATCTCTCTTCATTTTCCTTTTCTCTGGTTGAGCTTTTGTGCTTGTCTTTCTTCATTTTTCTTTCCTTTGGTTGAGCTTCTGTGCTTGTCTCTCTTCATTTTCCTTTCCTCTGGTTGAACTTCTATTCCTGCTTGTAAACGATGGAGGGGTTTTTATTTTTCTACTCGGGATATGGCCATGAAAAACACAAGAGTTACACGAATCTTGTGTCTATGCTCATCCATGGTGGTTTGACTTTTAAAGTTTAGTTTGAGAAAGGAAGCAAAGATGAGAAAAAAATGATATCAAGAATGAAAAATGAATGCATATGAGAGGTTGAAACCTTGGTGCCTAATTTTTGGCTTGAATGACTTTACACATGAACTCATTGGCCCCCAAACAAATAATATTTTATTAATAACTTGGGGCCAAACAACATAGCAAGAAGTGTTCAAATTTCTCATTATTGGTCCTTACTTACTTACTTACTTACAATTTAGCATCATTAAGTGGGCTAAACAGCGCCCGAGCCAGAGCCCAATTGACGTTAAGTCTGATGAAGCAATTCAGATCTAACTGTTTGACATTACACTAAGAATTTAGCAAGGATGCCTTGTTGCTGGCAGTTCAGCAATTCAACCAAAGGTGTGATAACAGTTAGTGGCAATGAACTTCTAAACCTCTCTCGAACACTTTGATAGGCAGGGCAAACCAACAAGAAATGGTCCTCATCCTCAACCGCACCCAAGTTGCACAATTTGTAATAACGCTACTGCACCGGCACCTTCATTAGCTTGACTTGCCTTCCTAGCTCAATCTGTAGCTTGTGATTCGCACAATGAAAACGTGCCAAGCTTCTCCTAAGTTGTGCATTGTCTACCCTGGAAAGGTATTCTTTGTACCCATACTGTGCTGAGCTATTCAACCCCAGATAGGTTCTCACCTTGCTAGAGTCAATTGTAGCCACTTGATGGTGTACAATGTATTGCCTTTCAGCCAACTGCTTGAGGCGAGCACATGGTGGCAGCTAATCGCTATCGATGCACAAATTGTACGTTGACAGTTGTTCATCTACTTGTGTTAGCTAGCAAGCAAGTAATCGGCTCTTTCTACCCACAGCACTCTGGTTCCCGAGTAAGACTTTTCGCCTGGCTATAAGCAACTGCAGCTGTACATCATAAGCTAGCCTGAGCATGCGATCTAAGTCTACCTCAAAACTGACATGTGAGAAAGCGCATGGTCTGTTGCCACCAAAATATTTCTAGGGGAAACCTGCCAAACTCTGCCAGCACGACATAACTGGATGTCATGGTGCTAACCCCTAGCGATGACTTTAGAAAAGCCTGATGAACCACCTCTAACTGTTCATGTGCCATGTGGTCTGACCATACTTCACACCCATAGCTAAGCACTGGTTTGACTAGTGCATCAAACAGTTGGCATTGTACTATTGGGTCAAAGATGCGCAACTTTGCACATCTGCACCGTAATGCAAAAACTGCCTTTTTCCCTGACATTGCTAATCGCTATATTGCCGCTTGCATACCTTTTGTGCTGTGCAGCTCAACACTTAGATACTTGAAAGAGTTTAGTTGCTCTATAATTTTGCCCTCATACAGAAAAGCTTAACACACAAACTTGCGTGCTTCAAACACAACAACCTTGGTTTTCTTGACATTCACAGTTAACTAACGTTCACAGCAAAAAGCTTGCAAGACATCCAGTTGTTTCTACAATCTAGCAGGAGTGTGTGACATGAGAGCTAAGTCGTCTGCATACAAAAGTAAGCGAACAGCTAGCTGTCCTAACATTGGTGGTGTGTCACCCTCCAAAACATTCAGCCGTTTTTCTAGGCCATCTATGAAGAGGCCAAACAGGAGCGGGCTGAGGGGGCATCCTTGCTTCACTCTGATGCAGCAAAGGAAAGTGGGCATGAACCCCTCCTTTGGATGGTGGAAGCAGGTCTGGTCTTGACGGTACATGGAGTGCAAACACTCTAGTATCCGCCCACTGATGCCAAGTCCCTCCAGCACCTGCCACAACAGGTCCTTTAGTACTATATCAGAGGCTTTTTTGAAGTCCACAAAACAAGTGTATAACTTCTTTTTCTGAAATCTGGCTTGTTCAGTCAAAGTGCGAAAACTAAACAAATTATCTGTTGTCCTAAAGTCCTTTCTGAAACCAGCCTATCCCTTTGCGCGTAAATCATTGGTCTCCACCCATTGACTGATGCAAGACTTAAGAATCATTGCAAACACCTTGGCTAAGACTGGTCCTATTGTGATCCCCCTGTAATTGTCAAACTAACTATAGTCACCCCTTTTGTACAGTGCATGTATGATCCCAACAGAGAGTGATTCACTATAACCCTCGCGCAGAATTTTGTTAAAAGCAATCAATAGTGGTTGCTACAGTGCAATAGCCGCATCCAAAAGGAACTCTGGTTTGATGCCATCAATGCCTGCAACTTTGTGTCGTTTTAATTTTTTGAACGCTTGTTGTACTTGAATTAATGTGATGTCAACATTCAACTATTCGCAATCAATACCATTGGGTGGAAAGGAGACCACATGGGCTTGAATAACGGCACTTGTCACAACTTTTTACTGTGGCTGGTGCCGCCGGAGGTTGGAGTAGTTGCTGGAAGCCATCCTTGAGCACTTCGCTAGTGATGCCATTGACACCCTCAGCGTGCTTGCGGTACCGCTTCCAGAATGCTGCAAGATCCGCCTTCGCTAAACCACATAGCTGTTTAGCCTTGAGCACATCATAAGCACGTTTTTTCCTTTTGTACAACTGTTTCATTTACTTAAGTCTACCTGCCTATTTGGATGCGCATGTAACAATTTAGCAAACTGGCTTTTGGTCTGGTGACATTCTGTGTCAAACCAGGGTTCGTGGCTGTGCTTTATTGCTTTTCCTAAGGCCACTTGTCTATTTCCAAACACTTCTTCTGCAGATTGTGTGATGCACTGTTGTAATAGATTGATTGTTGTTTATACGTCAGATGCATCAAGTACTTCTGGGCTTGCCCAGACACTGATGTTATGCTGTACATTCATGCTAACTCGATTGCTTTGGCAGTGTCATATTTGAAACATGGTAGGTGTTTGATTGCCTTTTGCTGAACAGGAGGGGGTTGCCACTACTGTGTGATTGTAAGTACCAATGGTCTATGATCAGAGTGTGCATCTTTGCGACCTGAATATTTTTCATCGTAATTAACCTTTAAGCACTTGACACCCTCTAATTGGTCAGCTGTCATAAGAAAATAGTCCACAGTGCTAAAACCTTTATTGGATAGGCATGTGTACTCCCCTGATATGTCTCCTGGTGTGCGGCCATTAAGGATGAACAGCCCAGTAGTTCTACAGAAATCCAAGAACTCATGATGCCAGCCAGCCGTGACGGTGTTGCAGTTGTGGTGTTCCAGCATATTATTAGGCAAGGTGTCTTCAATGGCCTGTGGCACCAGCAGCACATCTGCTAGTTAATTGCAATCAATGAAGTCAGTGTTTGTGCCTGTCTTTGCATTGAAATCCCCAACAAGAAACACATCGCCTAAGCTCATGGCTTCTCCAACCTCTTGGCATATGTGTTCAAACGGGCTGCTGTCCGCATATGGCGAGCCTTGTGGAGCAACATATACTATACACAGGAACAAAGGCCTTTGGAAAGCATTGCCCAAGCGCAACCAAATCCTAGTCCCATCCCTTGCAATCTTCCAAACAATAGTACTATTTGCCCATGTTTCCCTGACTAGTACCGCAATGCCTCCACTGTGCTTTCGAACGACAACCTATGGAGTCACAGGCCTGGCAACATCAAAACTGACGCGCTCCCAAGTCCCAAGTTAGCCCCAAGTCGGGGCTAGGTTGTTCAAATTGCGGAACTTCTGGGACTCGGGGCACGCTCCCAGCTTCCAACACTGAAGGGGGTGAGAGGGGCATGCTGAAAGCTCCGGGATAGACTAGGAAGAGGGACAAGCTTACTCAATTACACGGTCCTGCATCCAAATCTAACCAACAAGTTGGTTAAAACTCATTCTGCACCCTTTTGGTGTTAGGACAAGCCACGGGCTACCTTGGACTCACTTGACTCACCACGGCCCAGACTCAGGGGAAGCCACCACCTTCCCCCATATAGTATTCTCTGCAGCTCTCCGCTGCACTTGCATCCAAATGGCTCTTTTTCTCGGGACTCCCAAAGTGGAGTCCCGAAATTGTCCCGGTTTGGACTCTCGGGAATTTGGACGCTCATAACTTCTCACCTCAAACTTGGATCTATACGAGGTATGAACCAAAGTTGTAGCTCTCCTCAAGAGCTTTCCAACGGTGTGTCGCACTCCCCCTGCACGCACCAAAATTGGGTCGATTCCCGACTTTTAGTGGTCGGGAGTCAAACTGCCAGTTTGACTCCCGGCCCTTCTTTCGACCATAACTTATGCTGCAGATGTCCAAATGGCTCATGAGAGGCCATTTTGGACATCTACACTTCAAGAGATTTCCAACGGTATAAAGAACGTCTCAATGAAAGGTGTTTTGACCCCTACAATCACGCTCTGAGTTTTTGGGAGTCCCGGAGGACTCCCAAGTCCCATTTTTGGGAGTGTGAGTGGCAACCTCACAACTCCCTCAAAGTGGGGTTGCGACAAAAACAACAGAACCTCGGTAAGACCGGGAATGTATCGCTCGGGAAGTGATGTGTTTCTGTCAAAGCAACAACGTCAACATGTTGAAATAGGTCAAGCAGATGTTCATGTGTTTCTAGCTTTGTGATAGCGGCCCCATGGATGTTCCATA